>Ga0315914_1005863_pt1 | contig 17699 bp, 8 predicted proteins | sample MpolenodulesMG_FD_203920 | JGI IMG/M metagenome (GOLD analysis project Ga0315914, IMG submission 203920) | Medicago polymorpha root nodule microbial communities from Los Angeles, California, United States - elongated nodules | ecosystem: Host-associated > Plants > Roots > Nodule | place: USA...
ATGAACAACAACATCAACAAACAACTTTCGTATAAAAAAATAAAAAAAAGACACAACGATATGAAGAGTTAAAATGTACTGTGAAGAAGGAATAATATCTTTTTTTTCTTCAAAATATAGAAAAGGAATAATACCAAAAGAGGGGTTTATGAATAATAACCAGAAGAGTGTATGAGAGTGGTATCAGACAAGAAATGTTATGACCCTGCTAAAAAAAATTATGAAAATCTCAGAAAGTCTCATGGTTTTCTGTGAGATTGCTGAATGAGTATGTTATGTGTATTTTCAACTAAAAAGTCTCATGAAATCCATTCATCAAAAGAATTTGTTAAAATCTACATACTTTTCAATACCAAGAGACATTTTATAAGTCTGGGGAAATCTCATTTGAATACCACCAGATTTCGTTGCCTTCAATAAACAATATTGATTGTCTTAATTGAATACCACAAGATTTATTTATATTATATAAAAGTTTTGATTGAATACCACAAGACTTTTTTATTTTTAAACTGTCTTTTAAAATCTCAATTCAATACACCCTCCTAAATATATATGAAATTAGTTTAACTATATAAAACATGATTTAGTGCAATCATCATAATCACACATTGATTCGGAACATCAATACTTGTTCAATCAAGATTAATATCCTGAATTCATGTGTGATTTCCCAACCCCAAGGGAGCCCGACCAAAGATCTACACGCGTGTTAATAATTAATATGATACGGTATCCGATTTGATGGAATATTAATGTTTCTGCTAAATAAAAAATTAGTCTTTATAGTTACACGGAGATCATCATCGATTTTAAACAAAAAAGATGATACAACAGTGTATTAGTAGGTAGACAAGAAAACATGGAGGTGCAAACAGTTACTCCTAGATAGTAGATACATAAAAAGCCCTATATATATAGAACTCACCAACCTCTCCCTCTCCAAACCAAACCCTAACGCCGTCCCCTTCTCCCAATTCCCAATGTCAGATCCATACGCACGCGTTAAACCAGGTCGCTTATCTTTCAAAGGAGGAACCCTAGCTACAACCTCCAAAACCATCGACAAAAAGAAAAAGAAGAAAAAAAACAAAAACCTTAACCCTAACCCTAATCCTAATCTCGAAGATGAAACCCTAATTGAAGAAGAAGAAAAGGAGAAACTCGTTGATGAAGCAGAATCATCAGAGTATACAATCGATGCAGCGAAGAAAATGAAGTACGATCAACTTTTTCCGGTTGAAGCGAAGAAATTTGGGTATGAACCGAAAACGAAGGTGAAATCTGTTGAAGATGCGCTTGATGATCGTGTTAAGAAGAAAGCTGATCGTTACTGTAAATAGTAAAAAAAAATGTAAGATTTTTTTACCCGAATTTTTAGAAGTAATTTGTGTTAAAAATGTTCAATCTGAATTGTGTTAAGGTTAATTTTATGTATTTTACTTAGTTAAAAGCTATGAATTTGATGTAGTTTTAGGTCAAATCTGTTTGTGAGTGTGTTTTTTTGAAGTAATTTTCTGTTTTATTTGTTATTTACTTTATTTGAATTAGTTAATGATGTTATTATAGTGTGAGGTAAGTTTTTGTTCAAACATTTGTAATTAAGAACTGAAAAAATTGAAGTTAATAAATAAGAATGTATTTGAACTTGTTTATTGTGTAGTAAGGTTATCTTTTTAGTATGTGATTGACTTGGGTAAAGTTTTATTTTCTGACTTAATTTTGCTAGATGAAAGTTTTTGAATATAATGCAATTTTAGTTCAAACTGTGCTGGGTGAATGTATAAGCTATTTTGGGAAGGGTGAATGTTTTTGGGCCTGTTTGGATTGAATATAATGCAAATAAATAAGTTTTTTTTTGTTCATTCATTAGGTTCTCACTAACAAAAATGGTATCTTCGTAAGCTGTTTTTTCTTAACCACCTTGACAAACAAAAATACATCAAAGCTTATTTATTTCCATAAGCTCAAAATAAACTAATCGGAACGAGCCATTTGTGTGTGGAATAAGCTCTTTTCGTAAGCTATCTTGGCGAACTTATGATACTAGGCTAAAAATCTATTTACATAAGTTCTGCTACAAATTCTCACAACTTATGTATTTCAAATGGGCCCTTAAAAGTGTTTTGTCGATTAGAAACTCTGAACTGATAACAATTAGGTTTTTAACATTTAAATTTCTAAAATGGAGGATGTTATGTGTTATCCTGCCCAATGATGTATAAATAAACAGTTGAACGGTTACACGGTTTTGTTCACAACCTGATATGCATCTCTATCTATCTATCTATCTATCTATCTATCTATCTATATATCTCCCTCTTTCTCTCTCTATCTATCTATCTATCCATTTCTCTCTCTATCTCCCTCCCCCTCTCTCTGTGTGAAGGTTGTGAATGAAACCTGTGATAAAAGCCGTGGATGATTCTATATAAGCTATGAGATCTGAGGGCTATGGATACAATCTTTTTCTGTTTGTGTAATTAGAAAGGTGATTCTAAAATGTCAAATTTTCAATTATGATCTTGTTTATTTTCCAGTAAGGTTAATGTTTTCTTTCTAGTAAGGTTTATCATGATATTGATCAAAATTTAGCTCAAATTATGCTTGTTTGGCATATGATTTCTTTGATTTCAAGTTGAAATTATGATTTCTTTGTTTGGTAAATTGAGAGCTAAGATTCAGAACAAAAATTATGCCAATTACTTAAGTTGAAAATTAAGGTCTATACCAATAGCGCTGACGGTGTTATGTACATAGAGTTAATTGTTGGTTTCCTTCAAAAAAAAAAGGACTAAATTGTTGTTTCTCCTGCCCAATGATGTATCAATTAACTATTGAACGGTTACACAGTTTTGTTCACAATCTGATATGCATCTCTATCTATCTATCTATCTATCTCTCTATCTATCTATCTATCTATCTATCTATCTCCCTCTTTCTCTCTTTATCTATCTATCTATCTATCTAATTCTCTCTCTATCTCCCTCCCCCTCTCTGTATGAAGGTTGTGAATGAAACCTGTGATAAAGGCCGTGGATGATTCTATATAAGCTATGAGATCTGAGGGCTATGGATACAATCTTTTTCTGTTTGTGTAATTAGAATGGTGATTCTTAAATGTCAAATTTTCAATTATGATCTTGTTTATTTTCTAGTAAGGTTAATTTTTTCTTTCTTGTAACTTTCATTATGATATTGATCAAAATTTAGCTCAAATTATGCTTGTTTGGTATATGTTTTCTTGGTTTTCAAGTTGAAATTATGCTTTCTTTGTTTGGTAAATTGAGAGCTAAGAATCAGAACGAAAATTATACCTATTTTAAGTTGAAATTTAAGGTTTATCTAGTTACTGTGTTAGTAGAGTAAATTGTTGGTTCTCCTGCCCAATGATGCATCAATAAACTATTGAACGGTTACATGGTTTTGTTCACAACCTGATCTGCATTTCTCTCTTTCTCTCCCCCCCTCTTTTCTCCTCTGTCTCTCCCTCTGTGATTGTCTGTGTGTGTGTGTGTGTGTGTGTGTGGAGGAATGCAAGAAGGTTGTGGATGAAACATGTGATGAAAACTGTGGATGATTCTATATAAGCTATGAGATCTGAGGGCTTTGAGTACTATCTTTTTCTCTGTGTGTTTTTAGAAGGGTGAATTTTATTACCTTTTGTTTTACTTTTTGATCTGGCAATGAATTGTATTTACCTTTTGTTTTTCTAAATATCTAATATCAAGTCAGTAGTTTGCGAGTTTTATCTTAAATTTTCTTTTCCATATCTAAAAACTGTTTCCATAGTGCTCATATGTTGATGCTGCTTCGATGAATGTTTGAAACATCCCACCGTTTATACGATTGGTCTATGAATTTCAGTTAGCATCCAATATTTCATTACAATGGTTATATCAGCTGTTATTTTCGCCGACGGTTGGATTTTGAACTATTATTGCATGGTAAATTGTTTTGCCCAGTTTAAGTTTCTGTGTTTTGCTGCTTTTATATTGATTTTATTCAAGTGAATGATGATACTTGCACTGGGCTCTGAGCAGTTTTAGACTGCACTACTGATGGAAATGCATAGCCTAGAAAGCTTTATCTGACCTATTTTCTTCAAACTTATTTTTATCCATTTTTTCTAAATTGTTTTGGAACTTTTATTTTATTTTATATTTTGCATTTTTTTATCATTTCAACCATCTTACTTATTGTTGCTGTATTTATTTTTTCTTTCTTTTCACACATTTTTTACTCTATTTAATGACTGAATAAAAAAATGAGAGAAACTGAAAATAACAATTGTGAAGCTTTTCCAGCAATAGTGCCCAATGATGAATAAATAGACTATTGAGTGGCTACATGGGTTTTGTTCGTAACCTGATCTGCACCTCTCTCTCTCTCTCTCAATCTTTTCTTTCCATCCCTATGTGTGTGCGTGCGTGCGTGCTCTACTATGTGTGTGTGTCTCTGGATTTCTGTTTGGATAACAACTTATTATGGTGCAAGATGGTTATGAATTAAACCTGTGGTTTAACCCGTAGATGATATATTAAGCTATGAGATCTGAGGGCTTTGGATTAATTTTATTTTTGTTTGTATTTTATATTAATCCCATTGCCTTGTGTTTTTAATGGTTAGAATAATTTGTATCTTAAAAATCACCCACATTTCAATTGAGTAATTAACCAAAACTCGTAGTATTTTTTTTTGTTGAAGAAACTAAATTAGCCCACCCAAATTAGCACCAGAGAAAATCGAACCTGAGACCTTGAGGAGGAGCTCCCAAGTCCCAAGCTGATACCACTAGGCCAACCCAAGTGGGTTATACCAAAACTCGTAGTTATTCTATGCTCTTTTTAAAATATCTAGAAAAATTAGATTACAATGGTTATTTGTGTCTAAACTGTCTCTTATAGTTATATTTATGGGCTTTTATAAGGTCTATTTACTCTACCTTAAAAACAAGGTGAGCACTAGTTTCTGCTCAAAGAACTTCAAATTCTGATAACTACATGGTTTGCTTCCCAATGATGGACAAATAGACTATTGAGAAGCTACATGGTTTTGTTTATAGCCTGACGTGCACCTGTTTCTTCTCTCTATCTCTCTCTCCCTCACTCACTCACTCCATTCATTCATTCATGATGTTTCTCAAATTATATATAAAGAAAATATTCAGATGGTGTGCAAAGGGTGTGAATGAAGCCATTGTCATAAGCTGTAGATGATTTATTCTTAGCTATGAGATCTTAGGGTTTTTGTTGCAATCCAATATCACGCCTCTTATTCTTAACAATGGTCTAAGTGTTTCTAATAGTTGTTAAGTGTACTCATTATGGCACAAGTTTAACGACTTTCCTTTTGTTGTGTGTTTTTGGTGGTTGATTTGTCTTATAATTGGAAATTTTCTGAGTTCTTTCTATTAGACCATTGAGGGGATATCTCGTTTTGTTTACAGCCATAATAACTATTATCTCTCTAGGTTGGAGATGATTTATACTTTACTATTGGTAACAGATTAAATGTTTTGAAAAGCTGTTATTATAGTTTTGAAAAGTATGTTTAAGTTGCTGATTCAAAAAAAGTTTTGGTAGCATTCTTTGGTTAATTTTGGTTATTGATTTGTCTTCAATGCTAGCTCAAATTTTCAATGGGTTTGAATGTGTTCTGATTGCTTAAATTGCTTATGACTTGATTTTTATTATGCCATTAGCCTGCTAACATTGTCCTCACTGTTCAACACTTCTGTTCATGCAGGATTAGATGACAATGTTATCTGCTTGATGGAAATGCCAAAGCTAGGCTCTGTTGTCAAAACCATGAGTGGTATTGTTAAAACTGATACTTGTAATTTTTTTATATCAAACTCATGGGAATACTCTTTGCACGGAGTCGTGGTACAAAAGTGACAAAAGAAGTTCGAAAAAGAAAGATATCTGATGATCACCTCTTGTAATTAGGAGGTCTAGATTATTCAATTACTAAATCTAGGCTTTGGCTGTTGCATATTCAATGTAATAATATTTTGTTAGGATTTTTCTTCATTTATATTGTTGAAGTTGGCAGGTGGTATGAATAATTTTTTTTATTTATGTTGTAGGAACTGAGAATTGTTGTTTTGTGTCGATGAGATAGGAATGGAGATTTTCTTTACAATAAAAATTATCTTGACATGAGAACAATTTGCGAGTTGCGGTGTGATTTGACGTAACATCCGATGGGATAAACCTATTGTAAGATACATTAGATCGGCTTATTTCAGAGGTTGAGCAACCTAGGGCGCCATATACATTTGAATCAATGTAGTGCTGAATGAAGTCATTGGAAATTAAAATAAGACTACAGTAATTGAAAATGAAATGCATTTAGCTCAAATAAAATTAACGTTTTTTCTGATGCGGTCACTACCAGAGTATGAAAACCGCTCAATCAGATCTCTTAACACGACACTGCATGAGCTCTTTTTTTTTACACTTCAACAATCATGCACAATCGGCATTGTGAGTCCTCCTCTTTCTTCGAACGTGTTTTGCATACTCGGTAGACGTTGAGTTCTATCTCCACCTGTGGCCAGCCACCATGATCAGTCGCATCGTTACCTATGTTATATTGACCTCCCCTCTTCTGTCTGTTGTAAGCTCCTCAATATAATAATTATGGTTCAAGTTAAAACACTCAATTAACAAAATAATAAAAAAAAATTAAAAAGAAAATGGTTTAAATGAAAAGACTCGGTTAACTTGTATGTGGGATTGAACATTAGGGGTGTTTGTTTCATGGATTGCAAATTTATTCTCAGTTTGGAATCCTTGTTTTCCATGTTTGTTTCAAGTTTTCATAAATTATGCCTAGGTATATTTTATTCATAGGAATAAAATTTACACATGACTTTATGGTGGCATTTCACATGGGAAGGTATAAAACCTTTCAAGCATGGGAAAGTTTATTTTAGCCATTAGACTAATTTGAGAACACAATCTTATCATACTCTTCAAACATTGGATTATTTCTTTTACTCCTTCCACCGCCATTTTCTCTCCTTCCTCCCCACCACCAGTAGATCTGTACCTTCTTCTCACGTTCCACTTCACTAGATTTTATAGATATTAGGGATTGAAGATGGTTTCTGAAGCCAGCAGAAAAAAAGCTGCTCATAACAAGGTTGGCGCCACTGCAGAGAAAGGTGGGAAGGTAGCTGCTACTGCCACTTCATCGAAATCCGCGTCGGAGAAGGCGGTTGACAGTGTTGCTAATGGAATTGGGGATATTCAGATATATGATTTGGGATATTACAGGTTGTTTGATGTTGGTGGTGGTGGTGGGACTGGGGAGGATGTTGGCGGTGGTGGGGAGGAAAGAGAGAGAAGGGTGGTGGAAGGTGTAAAAGAAATAATCTAATGTTGGAAGAATATGATAAGATTGTGTTCTCAAATTAATCTAATGGCTAAAATAAACTTTGCCATGGTGAGAAGGTTTTATACCTTCCCAAGTGAAATGCCATCTGACTTTATGAGAATCTTTTATTCCCATGGAAATAAGAGGTAACCACCCATAACTTTCCACTATCGCACTAGTTTAACTCTTTTATTTTTTTGTTTTAAATTATAAATTAAATATATTTAAAAACATTTATGGGAAACTAAATTAATTACCAAACACTTTGATAGGATTTAGATTCCTAGGAATAATGTTCCAGGGAATGTTATTCACAGGATTGTAAATTTAATCCTTGAAACAAACACACCCACTTAACTGAATAACCTAAGTGAGTGTTTTTGTGCGATATTAGAGTTTTAGTAACAATAGTTAATTTTCCAGCTCTTAATTAACCTTTCACAGCTGTTATATGTTACAGCCCTTTGTTAGCTTTTCACAGCTGTTATACATCAGCTGCTCTGCTATAAGCCTCTTGCCTATATATAAGCAAGAGCCTCTCTATTGTAACCAAGTCAAGAATATTTAATACAACATCAGAAACAATATTTCTTCTCTTTCAGGTGGGGTTTAGTATGAAAATAGAGAGTTTTTTCCCACCATGGAAAAGTTATTTTTTGACCATTAGATTAAGTAAGGAACATATTTTTATCATAGACATTCAACACAAGATTATTTTCACTCTCCTCCATCTCTCTCTCACCACTTGCAGCAATCTCACCCTTTTATTTATTTTACCACAGTCTTCACCCTCATTCAACCTTCATGAGTAATGACCTTATTCAACTCTGCTTATGTGATTATTTTCCACCAGCGCACCGCACCAAATAACTCAGATTAACAAACTCAATTTCTGACCCAAATGAGTTGCGTGTGCATCATATCACACATACAGCAGAGGCAACACAACTTCATTTCTTTGGATTGAGAATTTCATTTAAAACTAGAAACACACAAGTAATATAGTTTAGGTTCTGTTTGCTTTTCAATTTATAAAACTTTTTTTGAATACCTGGTACCGTACTGAATAAAGAGGTAGTGAGTATGAGTATTGCCATGATTTGTATTGTAAATTTGTTAAACACTTTCTTTTAAATTTAAAAACCATCGTATAAGTGACCATTAGATTCCAGATATGAAAACTCCACTGTTGTATTAGTTTTTTTGCAAGCAAAAGAAATATATAAATTCCTTCTTTCTCACTAAATGAGCTTCCAATGACGGTTCAACCGGAAACGAATTTCAAATTTAAAAGAAATGAAAAAAAATTACAGACAAATTCAGCAACCAATGACGGGTGGTGGAAAATAATCATGGTGGTGTGTGGTGGTGGTCAAATAGTTGCTGAATTTGTGATTTAGCTGTGGTGGTGTGGGGACATGAAAGAGAGAGGAGGAAGATAATGTAAAACAAATAATCTAGTACTGAGAGAGTAGAATAAGAATGTGTTTCTCATCTAAACTAATGGACATAATCAACTTTTCTATGGTGGGAAAAAACTTCACTGACCCATACTAAATGCCACCCCAATTACCCAGTCAAAAAATAGAACATGCGAATCACATGAAGGCTGCTAGCAAATTAAGTCTCTTGTTTATAATCAAATAATCTTACATAAAGTGTATTTAGAACGCGTTTAGTTGGACGGAACATGGAAAAAGATAACCAATCCTATTGTTCCCAAGAATAAGATAATCAAATCCTTGTAGTAACTACATAAATAATTTATGTTGTATTACTATAGTACCATATTACTAGTATTTTTTTTTTGGAAGTATGTTCTATAACAAGCATATTGCTTTTAAGAACAAAATTTCTTCTTATTCATATTAAGGTATGGTCGACTTTGCAAACCTAATTTGACAAACTACTGATAGACTTTAATATCATATTGGAGATTTGAGATAAAATTTCTGAATAGTTTTTAAATAAATATTGGATTTACTTGATAAAGTCATAAAAATATTGGAGTTTGATAGTTCAACTGTTTTGAACTAAGAGGTAAATAAATGAGTTAAATGACTCAAGTTTAAATCCTAATAAATCAAGAATACTAACATTAGATATCATTAGATAGTTGAATGGAAACATAAGAGTTTGATAATTGAACTGTTTTGACATTGGTGAATTTAACTGGTATTTAATTTAAAAAATTAATTCACTTAACTAATTTTTTTAATCAACGCAAATTTAGTTATTTTTGCTTGTGATAGTGACTAAAACGAGTAGTCGTATTCCATTACAAGAGAAATTATTTAAAGAACAATGCTATACTTCTAGAATTTTGTTTAGCGAAAACATCACGAGGTGTGATTTTGTGAAGCAGCATGTTGACTTTTTGACAATTACGGAAAATGCGGCATACATGTGTAAATGGTGGAAAGCAAAAAATTGCATTTGGAATGAATTCGGGATAAACTCCCTCGCGACATTCAACATTTCTGTTATTTAAAAAAGACGAATTTGATTGTTAAGTGAAACAATTTTTAAGACAATCTTTATTTACTTTACAACTTTACACAAAAAAATAGTAAAGTGTTTTACCAATAACCTCGTACTCGCCTTGTTGAAGAAAGTGTTTCAAACTTCAAAGTTGAGAATCAACTCAAGAAATCTTTTCCAAATTTTTTCCCAAGAACACCATGAAAAAGCTCTTGTGTTGAAAAAACATTTCAATTTTCACCCACATGACATGGCAACTTCTCATTGGCCCAGTCGACATAAACCAGAATGATAGTAGGACCCACTTTTGGTCGGTATCACCCAATGTAGTCAAGTTAGTCATAAACTCGTTGCATTGCATCAACCAAAAAACCCAATCCATTTACTTAAAAACCCAACTCAACTCAACAAAACCCGTCTCTTCAAATTCTTCAACTTATAAAAACCTCTGCAATAAACAAACAAACAAACAAAAAACACAACAACCTCATTTTCTCCGATGAATGAACACACTTCACTGCCAAAACCTTAACCTCTTCAACCTCATTTACACAAAATTAACAAACTAATTATCCATTTAGAGTGATTAGATTATTATTATTATGTATAATCCAGCTACGCGTGTTACAAAAGAACCCAATGCGGTTCTTGAATTAGGTTCACGAATTGGTCGATTCACACTCGATACGTCGTCGTTTCTAAACCTAACTTCAGAAGCATGTTCACCAGCTTCACTTCTTTCTAATTATCTTTACTTCAACAACCTCACACGTGTGGCATCATCATCAAAACGCACCGTTTCACTCAGTTTAAACAATAGCGGTGGTGGTTATAAGTTTAGGAATATTCTTCATGATTTTAACAGAGCTGTTAGGGTTCATTGTGAGAGGATTCCAATTGGATTCGCTTCGTTGAGAGTTGGTGATGGTGGTGGTGGTGGTGGTGTTGGTGGTGGTGAGGGTGAGGGGAATGGTGTTGGTGGAAATGGGAATGGGGTTGGTGTGGAAGATGAAGGATTGGGATTGAAGAGTGGTGAGGCGAAGAAAGTTAAGAAGGTTTTGATTTTGATGAGTGATACTGGTGGTGGTCATCGTGCTTCTGCTGAAGCGATTAAAGCTGCTTTTTACGAAGAATATGGGGATGATTATCAGGTTTTTTTAATTTAAATTTAATTGATTTCTTGTGTAATTAGTTACTATGAAGCATTGGCACAGACACCTGACATGACAGTGACACATTGATACTGGTAATAAATTTAGAAAATGATATAATCAAATGCTTCAGTGTTGTATTGGTCTCGGATACTGACATGTGTCAGACACCATGAGACATGCTATAGTGTCGGTGTTATTGAGGTAATTAGAGGAATAATATATGGTGCTTTTGTTTAAGAGCAAGGAGATTTTTAGGTAAAAAAGTTAGGGTGTGGTTAAATGGATTGTTTATCATATTTTGTGTATTGAGTAATGTGGTTTAAATGTTTCTATATAACGTTTGAGTTGTATTTGTAAGCTATTTTGGAGAGTTTAGTAGAATGAGATAGAAATACTTGGTTATGTGTATGTTTGGTTATGTAATGAAAGAAATTGTTTTTGAGTGAATTGATTATGTAAAATTGATTCTAGTTAAAAGTGAGTTGTAGTTAAGCTGCCTCTACAGTGAAGTTGGCATCTCTGCATAAGTTAACATAATATGTAAATAAGCTATCCAAAATATTCTGAAAACAACATGTAGACAAATTATACATATACCATGTGTACGTAAACTAGTTCTGGTTATTTTTTATATTTTACTTAGTTCTTTCATTTGTAAAACCAGTATACAAAAGGGACTAACTTGGAACTAGTTTTTTAGTTTTGTACATTTGATGATTGATTTATGCACGGTAATAAATTAATGAATAATTTGGAAGTGAATGGTAATTTTAGGATTCATGGTCATGGAATGTTATTGTGAAGGAAATAAACTAGTGTGTGTGAGTGAACATATGTGTTTTTTGTTGTTGTTTTGTTTACACTTTGGAGTTAATGTGATGCAGGTGTTTATTACCGATTTATGGTCTGAGCACACACCTTGGCCATTCAATCAAATTCCCAAAAGCTATAGCTTTTTGGTGAAACATGGACCGTTGTGGAGGATGACCTACTATGGAACTGCCCCACGTCTAGTTCATCAGTCAAATTTTGCCGCAACTTCAACATTCATAGCTCGGTGAGATTTTAGTTTATCCTTTTCATTTACCTGTTCTTGTCAAATAACTTCAGCGAGAAAATAAAAATTAATGAGTTAGTATCTGCTGTGGTGGATAACATGAAAGTCAGGTTATTAACTGGTCTAAAATTCATCCTGTTATTTAAGTTGTTAGTTACCATAGGATCATTCAAACAATATAACATATTATATTAGAATAGTTTCATTGTCGTTATGTACTGGATTTCTTTAGTGGTGGAGATAAATTATTTTCTTTTATCCAACACATCATACATGCATTTTTGTTCATGTGCAATATATATACAGATTTTGGGTGCTTAAACCATAAGTATACAATACGTGGTTCATCATTACATTAAAAATGACAGCATGGTAATTAGGCAATATTTCAGCACGGTTCTGATTTGATATTTGACTGCCACCTACCAATATAGTGCATGACAATCTTAAACAGTTGCCCTCTTATTGCCTGCAGTTGCAATGTGCTCCCACATTGGATGAGATTAGGCCCACAAACGACTTTATATGTGGAAGGCATCTCTTGCCTTACGAGCTAGTTTTGTAGGATGGAGTTAGGCCAAACTAAAATTCTAAGATTGTATCAGAGCCTATCCAAGGTCTATTGGGCCACCAGCTATCAGGTCTCCCACTACTGGGCCATGGTCCATATGTTAAATCTAGAACGTGAAGGGAGTGTGTCAAGAGTCCCACATTGGATGAAAAACATCTTGAAAATAACTTTATAAGTAGGAAGCATCCCTCACCTTGCAAGCTGGGTTTGTAAGGTCGAGTTAGGCTAAAACCAAATTCTAAGAGAATGTTACACTATGTTAGCAGTAATCAATATCTGACAGAACACAGAAGTTATTGTAATTTGCCGGTGTTGATGCATATATTGTTTGTTCTGGAAACTAATTTTATTTATGCTAGCTCTTATCTTATGAAGTATAATATCACATGTCAGAGGTTAAGTATATCTTGTATGTTTTTACAGTGAGGTTGCTAAGGGGTTAATGAAGTATCAGCCTGATATAATAATCAGTGTGCATCCACTGATGCAACATGTTCCTCTTCGCATTTTGAGGTCAAGGGGTCTTTTAGATAAGATTGTTTTTACCACAGTTATTACAGATTTGAGCACGTGCCATCCAACATGGTTAGTTTAGTTATGGTTTTTTAGTATTTTCCATTCCAAAATATTACCAATAGTCTGATTTTGACATTCTATTTCTTGTATTTTTTAGGTTTCACAAGCTTGTAACTAGATGTTATTGTCCAACTACAGATGTTGCGAAAAGGGCAATGAAAGCTGGACTCCAACAAACCCAAATAAAGATTTATGGCCTCCCTGTTAGACCTTCCTTTATAAAGCCTGTTCGGCCAAAGGTATGCCATTTTCTTAACTTCTTATAGCTATGGCTTGATTGGACGACCAGTAGTTAAACCACGTTCCCAAATGACCTTTTCTGAATTGTTTTATACAATGAGATGGGATAATAGGAATTATCAGGTCTCTGATAGTTGTTTAGTAATTTAACTTGTTGGTTTTTGAATTATTGCTCGCATATTATAGCCATTTATGACACCATTGTGCAATAGGCTATGGGTAGGCATGTATTGTCGACTACAATCTTGGCCATGATTTTGTCATTTTGTTATTCTTTGAGGTTCTTTATTTTTAATCTAAACTATTTGATAAACTAGTTCCAAGTCTAATGTTAATCCGAGTTGGTCCCACCTTGTGAGATAAGACGTGATAACTGTTGTTACTGTTAACATGATGGTTCATGGTGGACGGATGTAGAATTCACCTTATTTTACACTTAATATCTTCCTTAGTTAGCGTATAGAGAAGTGAATAATAGCAAAAAATTCAAATTTTTCATGGTTCAATACTACAATCAATTGTATGATATTTATTTCGGGTTTAGATTCTTTAACCAAGAGTTGTAACGAACTAATTTTAGGTTAGTGTACTAAGAGCTGTAACGAACTAATTTCAGGTTTGATATTTATTTTGGGTTTTTAATTTTAATTAAAGCTTAATGATCTATTAACAATGTGTTTGATTGGTATTGCTTTCACTGATTGGCTGCTATGCACATAATTGTTTCATGTTTCTGCAATTTGGTTTTCTTTTATGTCAAGTGATGTTGAAATTGTCGAGCTTCTCTAATAGGATGAGCTGAGGAGAGATTTAGGGATGGATGAGGATCTTCCTGCTGTATTATTGATGGGGGGAGGTGAAGGCATGGGTCCCATTGAAGCTACTGCTCGGGCACTTGGAGATTTATTAAATGACGAGGGGGTTCCCACAGGTCAGATTCTTGTGATCTGTGGTCGCAATAAGAAGCTTGCTAACAAACTAAGTTCTATTGATTGGAAGATCCCAGTGAAGGTATTGATAAACTAATTGTTCTGGCGTTTGTGATTTTACTTGAACCAGTATATGCTCGTTTTATACTTTTATTACATGATAGACTGTTGTCTAGTCTTAGGATCAAATTTCACATATGACATCAAATGTTTGAACTTCTGAAGCATACCTGTGAGCAAAAATAATGTTACTCATGGTATTTTTGAATATCTAAAATGAATACTTTGTGAATTATGTGCTTGTGTCCCACTGTCCCAATTAAGAGAGAGTATTTAAGTAAGAAAATGGAGTAGACAAGTGGGTTCCCAGAATAATTAAAGATGTAAAAATGAGAGTTATAGTTATAAACTTATAATTGATGAGCAGCAAGATTAGCTCTCTATCCCTTGTACAATGAATAACTAAATTATAATATCTTGGATTCACAACTTTGATCTAATTTATTTGAACTGAAAGTTTTCTTTCTTAGTAGATGCTGGGGTAAATAAATACATGTAGATATGGAATCCCCTAAATTATTGTTTTTAACCATGTTTTAGGTCAAGGGATTTGTTACCAAAATTGAAGAATGCATGGGAGCCTGTGATTGCATCATTACAAAGGTTGGATCTCATTGTCATGGCTACTTTTTTCTTACCACATTATGACAGCTATTGATGGATTTTTTTTCTCTTGCTTTTGTAGGCAGGCCCAGGGACAATTGCAGAGGCCATGATTCGAGGCCTACCTATTATTTTAAATGATTACATTGCTGGGCAGGTAATGTGGTTCTCATTATTGCCATTACTCTACCTTGTCATGAATTTTTATTTGAAAAAAGTTAGCTTGCACTATTGTGGCTAATTGATGAAACTAACTTCAGAGTTGTAAATTGTGGATTGTGGAAAATGGCGGTGTGTTCACATTCCATGGTAACCGTGCTATATTGCCGCTATAGACGCTATTTCACAATATTTTGAATTAAATAGTGTATTGCAGAACAGTAGGAATCTGTTCAAATTCCTCGCTCTACCGCCATAGCCGCTATTTAACAACACTAATTAAATTTAGGCTGAGGTTTCATACATAAGTGGTATCTTTTAGCTATTAGATACTAGTAACCTGACACCCAAAAGTAGATTGAATATAGTTGTGAACTTACATCATTTCCTTTTATTTCAGGAAGCTGGCAATGTTCCCTATGTAGTTGAAAATGGATGTGGAAAGTACTCTAAATTGCCTAAGGAGATAGCAAAAATCGTTGCGGACTGGTTTGGTCCAAAGGCCGATGAACTAAAAGAAATGTCCCAAAATGCATTAAAACTAGCAAGGCCTGATTCTGTGTTCAAAATTGTCCATGACATGCACGAGCTAGTAAAACAAAGAAGCTTATTAAGAGAGTATTCTTGTACAGCTTAATCAACACTGAGGCTATTTTTTCAAAGGAGTGTTTTGTTAAAAATGTAAAAGGCAGCAAAGGTGGTGTATCACTAGTAAAAATGAGGATATGTTTTCCCACCAATTTGATATTAATGTTTAGTTACTCATTTGAAATTAATAATGAAATTAATAATTTTGGCTATTCTCTTTTTAGCATTCTTTGTTCCCTTGACTTTTTCAGTTCATGTTGATATTATTGTCTGTTCAGTAATCTTTCTTTTGAACACGGAACAGTAACTTGCAAGTTGCATGTTATCATGTTGTGGCTTGCTTGCAATGTAGTAATTGGTGTTATCTCGTATGACATTCTGTTTTACGACAAAACTTACGGTAGGGGTGGTACTGATATTAAATAAAATACCATGATTTATGTTTTACTCTCTAAAAGAACTACTTCTGTGCAAAATTTAGAAGAGTTGAGCTATGGTGGTTCATCATGGTCAGGAAAGTATCAAAGTTGAAAGCAAAAGACATGTTTAGATTAGAGCTAAAAAAAACGGAACATATGACTGTTTACTATACACAATTAATAATACAACAAGTAAGCATAAAATGATTCAATATCTCAATATCAGCTCCATAACCATAACCATCTATCGAATTAGGTAAGTAGGATCAAAGTACTACCAATCAATTTTCCTTCCTTTTATCGACACATTACTTGGTCCAATCCAAGCATTGAATTATACCAGAACAAGGGCACTGCACATTGATTGGTTCAATCTTCTTATTCAATAACAATGAATTATGGAGCTATCACATTAAATTTAGTAACCAGTGTGAAGACACTTCTTTTCACCAAAGGGACATAATAACACTAGTTTCAACACATTCTCTTCCAAGAGATGCCAGTAGCATCAAGTCTGCAACTAAAAAAAATCCACCTCCCTTTGACATATTGAAGGTCCGTCTTTATCAAACAGCCAATACTATATCTCAGCTGTTGGATGAATTTCATCATGGTGTGATGAGGAGGAGCTGTCGCTGTTTGGGCGGTCAGGGTGCCTATGTTATCTTCTTCCTTCGTTGTTTGTAAACTTTAAATGAATCGAACTTGAGCTAAAAATATTGTTTTCAAACTCGAGTCGAGTTTCAAGTTTAACCAATTGTTATCGAATTGAGCTTAGGCGAGTTTGGCTCGACTCATTTTCAACCCTAAATGAAATAAACATTACTTCAATCGTGACTCAAGCCTTTTTTAATCATTTCATCTTAGGAATTAATAAACATTGGATGCAGAGACCAAGAGTCACTAAAGTTCTAATTTTTTTTATTTTTTTTTGAAGGAAAAGTTCTAATTCTTCTATGTTCAAATAATTTATTTATGTATGCTCCTAACAACTATCTTAATTGCGATATTTAAAGTAATCACATCGAGCTTTCAAAAGAAAAGTTACTGCTCGTAATATTGATCACATTGAGCTATCATATAACTGCTGTTTAAACTAAATTGATCAATTCACATTGAAATGTGTAAACAAGGCGACATTGTTCAGCCAGTACACGAGTCACGGATAATACATTCAAACTAACAAGTTCATTTCCAGATAGTGCAGAATCCATTCAAATTATTGAGCATACATGTTACAAGATGAAACAATTCTTCCACATTTCTCACCATATCAGCACCCCCACTACTTCATCAGCATATATACGTAGATAATATTTCACCACCTGTAGTATATGTCAACATTAAGCTAGCCTCTCTTTTTACATGGAAAAAGAAAAATACTTTATTATGTCAGCAACAAGTATTGAATAACCAGTTTCACCGAAATCTCTATGCACATGGTGTATGTTACTGTAGAATCCAAAGATCACTTGC
>Ga0315914_1005869_pt1 | contig 17689 bp, 7 predicted proteins | sample MpolenodulesMG_FD_203920 | JGI IMG/M metagenome (GOLD analysis project Ga0315914, IMG submission 203920) | Medicago polymorpha root nodule microbial communities from Los Angeles, California, United States - elongated nodules | ecosystem: Host-associated > Plants > Roots > Nodule | place: USA...
CATTTATTTTATGTTTATGATTATGTATTGAATAAATAAATATTGAATAAATAAAATCAAATTTATTTTCTAATTTCGTATTTAATGAATAAATAAATTAGAATAAATATTGAATTAGAATAAAATCGAATTTATTTTAAGTGCATAAATAAATTAGAATATAGCAAATAAATAATTTAGAATAAATTGAACAAATAATTTAGAATAAAGTTAATAAAATATTTTAGAATAAAGTAAATAACATAATTTGAAAATAGTGAATAAATTAAAAAAAAGTAGCTACTTTGCACCGCTTAACTTGCGCCGCTCCACTTAACTTGCGCATTATTTTACATTTGCGCTAATTAACTAGCGCATGGGCATTTTGGGTATGGCTGCAGGGTGTGAATGTTTTCTGCTGGGGGAAGAGCAGTAATCCACGCCTTAATCAAAGAAAAAAAAGTTCTTGTTTTTTTCTTTCTTCCAACAACACTACTTCTTTCTTCTTCTCAATCTCTCTCTCATTCCCTCCCGACCTCCATCTCTCAGCCAGACGCTGCCACACACCGGTAACCACCACAAATCCAACATATATCTATCTTTTAGACTCTAGTTCTCTGTTTTAGACAAGAATTCAATGTTATCAAACCATCCAATTTGTATAATCACTTAATCAATCAATTTGGAAAACTATTTCAAAGAATCACCCATAATATATTTTTTTCCGCATAATTGTGTGTTTATTTTATTAGGACCTATTTTTATTATGAAATCATATATGATTTGACAGTGTCTCAAATATGATCGATATGGTTGTTGTGTGAAGACTAGATAAATTAGCAAAATCTTGGTAATTTCAAACTCTTTATTTTAAGAAGAAAAACATGTCACTTTGTTTTGTTCGCTTGGTTGTTATAGTTGTTTTTAGTTTGTTTTTCCGGACTGAAAATGTCAAAAACAAGGTCAAGTAACACGAAATTGTTTTACATGTTTACTTTATACAAACGACTTTGGCTTAGTTGAAACAGTGTTATTCTTTTCTAAAGTGTGAAAAATACAAAGTCCTGTGATAAGGAATTGATTTACTCGCTGTCATTCATTTGAGTTGCATTTAACAACTCCTTAGTCGTAGGACATACTGATTGCACAATTGACTTTAATTGAAAAATAAATGATGATCATGATGGTATGTTTGATTAAGGGGTTACAACTTACTGCAACTGGCGAAGACTAATGTGTTAGAATTGTGATTAGCATTGTGAAAGCCTCATTGTCAAAAACAAAATAAGCATTGTTAAAGCCTTATTGTCAAAAAATAAAAAGTCTTGTGAAAGCCTAATTGAAGAATAATCTTTCTTTTATTTCAAGTTTCAGTTTAAAAATCATGTATGGAACGGTTGTCAACGATTCGATAAGGGTATACTTGCCATACAAGTTATTGTAATGTGAAAGTAAAAATACTCACCACACCAGCAAGTTATTCACCATAACATATTTTAGTTTTTCTTTTAATGGTTCAAGGTAAGAAGTTATAAAACATAATAATCAATTTTTCGGATCAAAGGGGTAGCAATTTGATCACTAGCTCGCAAGTTGGTTTTATTTGGCTAAGTGGGTTACCACTCAATTGAGAAAAATGACCTTGATCACTTCCTTAGCTCTATACATATTTGAAAACGACAAGATTTATGCAAAACAGAAAGTGTAAAATGCAATTGTCGATCACTCATTATTTGATATTACATGAGGGTGCACATAACTCACCGGCTAGGCCAAAAAGTTAGATAATGGAACGATATTGCATTACAATAGTGTTAGTGTCTGTGTGTGTCATTACAAACCTAGATCGGTGTTTTGAAACTAGCATCTACAAATGCCTCTACCCATGTTTCTTACAATGGAAGTCTATGTCTAATACAAGCTAAGTGAAAAGATCAATTTCGGATTTCATGTCAAAACAATATTTAGTGTAGAAATTGAGACATTGACATAACAAAATATGATTTATATATAACCATCCAGACCAAGTATTTAATCAATTACACCTAATCCCAACACAAAGATTGAATAGTTACACATGATTGTATAACTTACGATACACAAACGATGACAAGATGTTGCATCAATTGACTTGATCTACAAGTCTCCAATGTTTCCACCTTGTTTTTGTCTTACTTTTCTCTCCTTTTTTTCTCACTCTAAACTTGCTAAGACAAAAATGACTCAAAATGAGGTTGGAAACCTTTATTTATAGATTTCTGGAAAAGTTTATTTTCTCCAAGTGAGTAAGTCATTCGTTGGGATAACGGATCTTACTTAACCAATGGGTTTCTGCCAGCTCAACTCACGTGAGACTTAAACCGCCAACACTCGCCAAGCGAGTGGATTCTTCGCTGGGAGAATTTTCCCTATCATGGCTTTGAGCTCTACATGGAATCACATGATATTTGATCTCCTCGACAGGAAAACGTCTTGATTGGCCTCTTTTTAGATCGTTGATTTGTCCATTCATTCCGTTGCTATAAATAACAACAAAAATGTGTTGGAAACAAAGTAAAAAGTACAAGGAACCTAATATGGACTTGGCTTTAATATATTTACGAATTAGAGGTTTCCATAAGGTTTTTTTTTTTTTTTTTTTGCAAAATAAGTTAATAAATGCCTTGAATTACATAAGCAAATAAAATCAATTTGACACTTGTTAGAGATTAAGGTTTAGATATTAACTTGACGGAGCAATGAAAAAAATATAGGAAATAGAAAAGAAGCGATGACAATACTGATTAATTGTTGATGACCACACGACCTCCAATTGACAAATGTTGATTCTTCCAACAAGAGAGTCTATTTTGAACATCAATGATTGCCACATCGAAGCTCTTCTCGAGTTTTCCATAATTGGGACATCCTCCTTTAGCCACAATTGGTGAATATTCATCCTCACAATAATGCTTTTGTGAAAATTCACTTTTAATCCTACCATTACCTCGAAAAGTAGTATATTCGCCTTTATGTTCTGGGTATTTAACCAACTCTTTTCTCTTATGATTAAGGTATCATTGGTATTAAGTAGATGTGAGATATGTTCACCGCTGTCTTCAAACTTAAAAGCCCTGAACTTGTCCACTTCCATTGATTTTCTCATCAACTCACTTAATCCCTCTATCACGATCAGGAAAAGGAATAACAACAAATGAGCGCCCTACTTCAAGTCATGTTCCATCACAATCATTTTTGTGGGGATACTGTTCACGAGGGGTGAGATCGAAACTGATTTTAGGCACCTATCAATCCATCTCCTCCACTAATCGGGAAAATCCATTTGTTGCATAAGAAAATCAGAGTACTTCCACATCCGATAAAATTGAAACTATATAAATAAAATCAGATACTTTTTTTCTTTCAATAATACATAAATGGGTGTTTGCCGTGCGTAGGGGTGGCAAAAATACTCATTCTCACGGGTATCTGTGGGTAAAATCCGTCACGGAGACGAGATGGACAGCTAAACAAGTATCCATGAGTATAATAAACGGGTATTTGATTACCTATTATTATATGGGTACGGACACGGATTTGATTTTATCAATAGGTACCCATATTCGATAATAAATTAAGTAAATTACTAAAATATCTTTATATATCTTGTCTTATTACTTAAAGTTCTTACCTTATTGAAGGAAATTTTACCGCCCACCTAAGACTCCTCATGAATAAATTAAGTAATTTTTAATTTTTTATATTCATCTTATTAAGTTCACCGTTTTTACTTTATTAACATCATAAGACATATCTTATGAATTATGTAAGAATCTTGATTTTTCTAGGGATTATGTATGATTAATGAAATTTTGAATGGATTATGTATGAATATTTAAAAGTTGAAGTGTTTTGATAATTAAAAAAAAAGTTATTATTTGTTAAAAAAAAAAAAAATTAAAAAATTCTTCAAAACAATATTAATTAATTAAAAAATTCATGGGTACCCATGAATACCCACTCATGGATACCTCAATATCCGTGGGTACCCCATAGTGGGTACCCATGAGGGTACGGGGCGGGCACGAGTATCATATTTATCAAACAGGGCGGGGACGGGTATCATACTATATGTACCCATGAGCATCCATTGACACCCCTAGCGGTGCGGTTTGATTCGATTTTGAGACTAAAAGTTATCCAAACCGCATAATAAAAAAGCACGTGGTTTGGTTTAGTTCGGTTGACTTTTAAAATGAAAATCGAACCAAACCAAACCAATGTGGTTTGGATTGGTTCGGTTGTTGTGGTGTTTTGTGAGACAGTACAATTGTTTGTTTTCAACATTAAAATCAAGTTAAAAGTTAAATAAAACTTATTTTCAACAATGTTTCAATTTGATACAACATTACAATTTTATTTTCATTCTCCTATCAACATAGGCCAAATTAAAAACATGAACCAAAAAACAATTCTCTTCTATAAGAAATGCAAAAGTCTAAGATTTTTTTATTCTCTAAAAGTTCACATTGAGTTTCTATTCAAGATATATCTAACATAAACATATATGCGAAAGTGCAAGTATAATTAAATTAAACTTTAAAATCAAAAGTATGCATCAATTATGTTTGATATATTTAACATAATACAATTTTAAAATCAAAAGTATAGAACAAACTTAACAAGAGGAACAATATGTCTTAGTTAAGAGAGAGAACATGACATTCTATAAAAAATTTCATTGAATTTATATGACCAGGAGGGTTTGTGACCTAAGTTTAATTAATGCTTTCCTTATGTTGTGGTTTGGTTTGGTTGCTAAAATAAAAATATAAACTGAACCAAACCATACGGTTGAGTAAATATATGATCTGAATACATTCAAACCAAATATGGTTTTTGTGATTTTCGGTTTGCATTGGTTCAATTAACGGTTCTTTAATTGTATTGGTTCGATTTTAAACACCTTTACTTATAATTAATAAAAGAGAGAGAGTGACTAGTATTTTTTTAAAGTCAAAGTTCATTTAATTTTTGTAAACATCGATTTGTTGTTTGTTGGTGTACTTCCATGACTGAAATGAAGATGATGAGCAGTAACTTTTAGAATTAATTCATATTCACACGTACGCGCTGACCTTTTAATTTCAATTTTTAAATATGGATCTGTACTTTGTGCATGAGGAGGATGATATGTAATCAGTAATCACGCACACAAACGCGCAAATATTTGTAAAATATGGAAATAGTTCAAGGCCACGCAAAGCACAATTATTTTCATTTTTGGTTAAGGTACTTTTTTGAGCCATATATATGTCTAGTTGTCTTAGACAATGATGAAGCACGATTTTGATTCAAAAAAGTAATAATGATGAAGCACGATTCGCACGTTAAAGTTAGCAGAAAATGAGAGAAGAGACACAGACAACACGTTTTTTTTCTTTTGAAGTGAGGGTAGCACTTGAGCGAGTTGATGATATTAGTCTACCACGATGTTATAAGTGACTTTTTTTTTTTATTAGGTTTTTTTTTTTTGCAATTATGATATTATAGTTGTTTAATATCACAAATATCATTAACTACAATGTCAATCAAGTGCTATTCAGGGAGACATAGACCACATGTAATATAGATAACCTCTTTAGCAAAATTTATTTAAAAATCTTGATTAAAAAAAATTATTAATTTTTTTTGATATCATGACCGTACAATAAGCTTCTACAAGGAAGTAAGAAAATGTATTTGAATACATGATGCATATTTCTTTTAAAGCTTGTTTGATGGTCAAGATAAAAGATATGATATGATAATTATATACCATGTTTCAATCTAATATTTGATGGTCAAGATAATTATATCATACATTATTTCAATCAAATGTTTGATGAGACATCAAAATTCGATAAACTAATTCCGACCATCAAACGAGCTTTAAAAGGAAAAAAAATACTAATTTAAATTTTTTAATAAGGAAATTTTTTTTTTTGCAAGGATAGTTTTTCATTTATGTATAATATATATCATATATTTATTTGGCTCTTGAGCATAACTCAGTTGGTATGGACAATGCATAATATATGCAAGGTTCAAGGTTTGAACCCCGGCCACCACAAAAAAAAACATATATAAGAGAATTCCTCAAAAAAAAAAACATATATAAGAGAATTATTTATTTACTCGTGTTTTTTTTAAATAAAATTGTTTATTTAGTAGTGGTAATGAATATTCTTAAAAATTTATATAAAATTATTTAACTGCTTATACATTTTTTTCGAATATTTTTAATTTATAAAATTTAAAATATTAAAAACTAATATAATACACACACACCAACATGTCACTGTTATGAGTTGCACTAAAAATATGATGTGATAAAATAATGATATTTTTATTTTTTGAAAGGATAAAATAATGATATCTTGTTTGTTATCTCGTATGTATCAAATATATGTCAGCACAAGTGTTTATCTTGCCCCTATTTTATGATATTTTATTTATCTTTGTATCATATATTATCTCTATCTTCTTCATTCTATTAGAAGGGTCTTTGTAGTGTCTTTAATTATATTCTTGAATTGTTTTTTCTTATCGGTTTTTTCTTTTTATCCTTGAAGGTAAAAATAATCTAACAGATCTTCCACTTGGACCATGTGATGACCAGAAGGATTAACATTAAACCATAATTGTATATCGTACATTAAATTTTTTAATCAATCATATACAATTGAACATAGATAATTGGATCATGGCGGTCACAAGTTATTCATCATCTTGATTTATGCATCACAAATCAACTCAAAAAACTTTTAAAGATTTTTTTTTTTTAGGTTTCCATATTATAAGTATACAACTTCCGTTTAGCATTGATTAATCTCTGTCGAGGAAGGTGTTGGGCACACAAACCGAGCTCTTTCCTTTCAATCTAATTTTATATATACGCGAAGAAATTAAACCCCTAATTACTTGCTTAAGAGTTTAAATATTTTACCACTTAAACAAATTCATTATAAATTTTAAATAATACCTTAATCTGTGTCTTTAACGTCTTTTTGAAGACACGTTTTGTCATCACGAGAAAACAATAATGTATACCATATAACGCGGGTAACAAGAAAAGAAAATTAAAACATAATGCATATGAAATAGACTCCATTTCGTTTTTTCTTTTCCTTTTCAAAGTAATGTTTGAGCAATATATGTCTTGTTGAGACAATGATGAAGCACAAATCGCACGGCAAAGTTAGCAAAAAACTAGAAAAAGAAGAGACATGCAACACATGGACTATAGATAACCTTGTCAAATTCACATTTATGATGGACTAGGCAAACAACCAGAGATTGAAAAAGATCTCTGTCTTTCAATATTCACACTCATTGATTTAGCCTTACTAGTATACAATTTCTTTACATTAGAACTTTGATCCTGCATTAACCTAGCCAAGCTTCTCTTAGCGTTGGCTCTAAAAGGACAATTTGAAGCCAAAAAACCATCCACTAAATGTAGGTAAGCTTCCAAGTCATGACAACATGCCATGTCAGCATCCGGCTTCAAAAATGGAGACATCTTCGTATCCACACGCAGCTCGGATCCCACATGAGTGTAAGCCAATGGTGTTTTCTCATCAAGCATGTCAACTACACCACCAAAGTTAAAACTTCTCAATTTTTGTTCAAACTCTTCACTCAATAACATTCCAGGAACTCTAGTAATCACGTCTTGGGAATTTACTATTCTCAAAACTTTCACGTTTTGGGAAGTGATTTTGTTCCCATAAGCCTTGTTACCAACTTTGGGTCCACCAAAGGAAAAAACAGCCACGGGTGGCACGTTTGGACTACAAGTGCTAATGTCATCAGCTACCAATAAAGCCAAGGCTGCGCCGAGGCTGTGACCGGTTACCGTTATGCTTAGTGTCTCGCCTTCGTAAACTTCCATGAGTCGCTTCACTTCTTCGATCACCGACTCGCCTAAGCTCGGGATGTGGGTCCCTTTTGTTTTGTATAAACTAAGGAAACCACACTCGACTTTGGCCTTTTTTCCGTGTTGTTCTTCCGCTTCTATTAATTGGGCTCGCATATTCTCGGCCCATTCAAGACACGTGGCAGTTCCACGAAGAGAGATAACAATATCTCTCCTTCCTAATCTTGAAATCTCTCTTTTGTCGTCGCAAACAGCCACATATCCAATCCAGCTGGATCTCTGGGTCATCCATCCGAGATCCGGAGCCACATCATCAACCCATTTAGGTAAACCAATTGATGATGTGGCATATAAACTTTTAGTTACTTTATACGATTTATCTGGAAGTGACACATGGCGTGTTTGTGGATCATCTTGTCCTGACATGGCTGGGTTGGAGTGAAAAGAATGATACGCGGCTTGTACAAACTCACCGTAACGAACAACCTCTCGACGAAGATTCTCGTCGAGAGGATCTAACATTCCTTTCCAATCATTGCAGCCATGGTATTCTCTCCAATGACTGCCAAGCGTGTTACGGGGAGAATACTCAGCTGTTTTGGAAAGGAGACGGTGGAGATTTTTGAGGTGATGCGGTGACATTTGATCATCTGTTGTTTTCTTGTCTGATGACCATAAGTTTGATAGGTCAAGATTTTCTAAAATGTTCTTTGTTTTCTTCTCAATTATGGTTGTTGTTGTGGTTGGATCATTTGTTTGAATTGGTGGTTGTTGTTTATGGAGAAATTTATCAAGATTTGAGAGATGTAACTTGGTGGAAGAAAGTGGTTTACGAGGAGGACAAATTGGTGGGAGTTGGTGGTTAATGGAAGAGGCTGATCGGCATGTGAAGGTGGGGTGTTGTCTAGTTTGGAACATGTTAAGGTTGTGAGATGGTAGAGTTGAATTGATCATCATAATGTTGAAGACAAAGACAGACAGCAGAGGAATGAGAATTTTATTGTGATGTGCTGTCCTGTCCTCTCGCAACGCAAGCTACTTGAAAACAACCAACTAGTCTGAAATGAAATGGATGAAGGTGTGTATTTAAAGAGGAGTCTTTGGTTGGATATTGACAATGTTGTTTTTCGTCATTTATTAGTAAAAGAATCAATAAATCGTGGGATGGGACCTTTGATAAAATAATTAAACGGGGGAAATATTTTATGCTGCAGTCAACACGCCCGGATCCATTTTGTTTTTCCTTTCAAACAAACAATAATATCCAACTCGCTTTTGCATAGACCATAGAGCAAAAACATTTGGAAAATATTTTTTTGTACCCTAAATAAAGAACAAAAGGGAATAATATGCGGGCGATGTGATTTTTTTTTTATTTTAAAAAAAAGCCAAAATGGTGTATATATATATATATATAAAGAAAACTACCCCTTACGACATACTTTTAGGTTGAACTTTTCTTTTCAAAAATACCCTTAATTTTTAATTTTAATTTTATTTTAAATAAAAATAGCACATGTAACAAATAGATAAAAATAAATTTAATTTAAAGAGAAAACTCACACAATTCCTTATGAATTGTTCTTACTCTTAGCCAATTATAAAATAACACGTGGATTACTAATCCATGTCACAAATCGTCCCCGTTAACTCTATTTTACCTCGTTAACCACGTATCAAACTCACAAAAAACTAGCTCAAAACAAAAATCCATGTTACATTTTTATCAGCCGATTTTATGTTGTACATCTGTATTATTTCCCTCAATACAACTGACAAAGATTGCCAAGTATTTTCATATCCTTCCAAAAAAAGCAGTATTTCCATATTATTTTATTACTTCCACAAAAAACAGTATTTTCATTTATTTTATTATTTTATTCTTCCTTAACTTTTGATCAATTGTAAAAAAATGAGCAAAAAATAACGGTAAAGATTGGACTTTAAAACCTCTAAAAAACAGATTAGTAACAAACGTGAGCAAAAATATTGTTAATGATTGGACTTTAAATCCTCTAAAAAAATATTAGTAACAAACGTGAGCAAAAAATGATGTTAAAGATTGGACTTTAAATCCTCTAAAAAAAGATTAGTAACAAGCGCGAGCAAAAAAAATAATGTTAAAGATTGGACTTTAAATACTCTAAAAAAAATATTAGTAACAAACGTGAGCAAAAAAAATGTTAACGATTGAACTTTAAATCTTCTGAAAAAAGATTAGTAACAAACATGAGAAAAATATAATGTTAAAGATTGAATTTTAAATCCTTAAAAAAGATTGGTAACAAACATGAGCAAAAAATATTGCTAAAGATTGGACTTTAAATCCTCTATAAAAATATTAGGACTCAAAATATTTTAGAAAAAGATTTGTTAGCACTATATTAAATATAATAAGTAGTGTTATCATAAATCATAGTTCGTTCCCGCAATGTTTAGTTTTTCTCAACCTCTCAGCCCTCTACATCAGAATTCAGAATTAACCTTTAAGTTTTTTTCTTTTTCTTTCATGTTACAACTAATCAAAGTCGATTTTTCTTTTTCGTTCATGTTACAACTAATCAAAGTCGATTAATTTTATGGATTATATTTGACTTTGCTGGTTTGTAAGTGATTATGATTCAAAAATAATTTTGTAATATGTCTTGACAATATTTTGTTTACAAATCAATATATCAATAATTTTCATTAATATTTTAAAATTTTAATCAAAATTATACAAACAAACATAATAAAATAATCACGTGTGTTAGCGGAGTATAAAGAGCGCGTGCCCGTCTTTCCGCTAGTATATATATAAATAAAAAGAACCACTAAACGCTTTAGCACAGGGAGTGCCAAAACGCCTAAACACAATAAAAGTTCAGACATCTTATACAACGCTATTGAGGTGCAAGAGAAACATAACAAGAAGAATGAAACACAGAAAAACAACAAGCTAAAAAACTGAGTTCAAGCAGGTTAAAGGACAGCGCCGCCACTCTTGATAATCAAAATCAAAATCAGTGTATTTCGATTTCAACCACCAGAAAGACTGAAGCTTTACCATTTCACCTAACACAAGCAAGTTGTCCTCTTTTCTTTGAAAAATTCTATTATTTTGTTCTTTCCATATTGTCCAGACAACTAACAGCCACATAATGTGCATGGATTCTGTCGTCTTCTTTGAAAAACCACGCAGGCCACCAAACTGATGCAAGTGCTCAAAAAACTGACAATGAAAAATTGTTGAGAGACTAAGCGAATCGGCGACAAGCTTCCACAAATCACCAAAGAAACTGCACGTAATAAATAAATGCTCCCCGTCCTCATTGGAACCGCAATTAGCAACACATCCTTGATCAGATATTTGTAAGACCCTCCGTTCGAAGAGTTTAACTCTAGTAGGAATCCGGTCAAGAAAGAGACGCCAAGCAAAAATCAACACTTTAAGAGGCACCGCTTTTAGCCACAAGAAATTAATATTATTATGTTGCCGATGCCTATCGTGCTCCAATTTTGTTAAAAAATAATAAGCAGAACTAACAGTGTAACAATTAGTAGCATGTAACTTCCAAATTCATTTATCGACACGGTCAACCTGAAAAGTGAACTGTGTTAGGCGAAGACTCTCCCGCTCTTGCAAAATCCTCCACCACCACTTACCTAAAAGAGCAAGATTAAACTCCCTCAACCTCCGCACTCCCAAACCTCCCTCCTCCTTTTGCAAACAAACAATCTCCCATTTTATCCAAGTAATTTTCCTAATATCCTAACATCCCCCCCTCTCCCCCCACAAAAAAAAATTCATTAAAAATAGATTCAAGGGTAGAGATTATACCGGAGAGGGCTTTGAAGAAGGAAAGAAAGTAGACCGGGATTGAGGACTTGACATACTTAAGTAAAATCAAACAATCACCCATCGAAAGGTTACGACTCTTCCAACCAGATAATCTTTTTTTAATGCGCTCAACCAAAGGGTACCAAAAAAAAATCTTCCTCGGATCACCACCAATAGGCAGCCCCAAATATAAAAAAGGAAGTCTGCCATGTTTACAGTGCATCACCGAAGCCGCCTCGTGCAACCAAGAATCAGAGACATTGATCCAATAAAGCATACTCTTATGGAAATTAACTTTTAAGCCATAAGTAAATTCAAACAACCTCAATAGAAATTTTAAAATTCTAATATTCCCCAAACTTTTTGCCCCCATCAAAAGGGTGTCGTCAGCGAACTGCAAATGGGAGATAACAACATCACCATGTGTCCCTACCTTGTAAGGTTCAAACATTCCCTGCTCCATTACTGAATTCATCATAACATGTAAACCTTCGGCCGCAATAAGAAAAAGAAACGGAGAAAGAGGATCACCCTGACGAAGGCCCCTCTCCAACTTAAACTCCTCAGTAGGGCTACCATTCACCAAAACAGACACTGACGGTGTCGAAATGCATTCCATCATCCACTTGCGCCACACAATAGGGAAATTCATCCTTCGCAACACAGTATCAAGGTAATTCCAGTCCACCGAGTCATAAGCTTTTTCAAAGTTGACCTTGAACAATAAAAGATCCTTCTTTCGTTTACGGGCTTCATCCACCAACTCGTTAGCTATCAAAAGACCACCTAGAATTTGACGACCGGGCACAAACGCTGACTGCGACGAAGAGATAACACCATCAACAACTCTACGAAGCCAGTTTTCTAGGACCTTCGAAAAAATCTTGTAAAGGCAATTTACCAAGGATATAGGACAAAAATCCGACAAACATTGAGGGCTCTCAACCTTCGGAATCAATACAATAAAAGTACTATTAATTCCTTTCGTCAATCTGCCAAGTCTATGAAAATCATTGAAAAATCGGAGCAAATCCTCCTTGAGTAACTCCCAAAAATCCTTAATAAAACCAAGATTAATGCCATCAGGACTCGGGCTTTTAAAACTATCACAATTCCAAACTGTCTGCTTAATCTCATCCTCTGAAAATTGCCCTATCAAGGACATCCCTTCCTCTGCAAACAACGTGTTAACATCAAATCATCAACACTGGGGCGCCTTGAATTAAGAGATTTAAAATGATTGCGGAAATGATTTAAAACCGCCCCACGCACACCTTCAACCCCTTCAACTTGGACCCGATCAACATTAATAAAAAGAAGAGCATTTGCACGCCGTCTTGCAAACATGATACCATGAAAGAATTTGGAGTTGGCGTCGCCTTCACGGAGCCATTTAATCTAGATTTTTGCCATTGAATACCCGCATGAAGTTTTGATAAGGAAAGAACTTCAGCTGACAGCAAATGTATCTCCTTCAACTCCTCCTCTTCTAAATCATGATCTTCCGCCTTCACATCCAAACAAGAAATACGGTCCTTTACCGACTGAATTTTACCTTCCAAATTTTGGGTATGAGACTGATGCCACAATTTCTGACAGCCTTTGATCAATTTTAATTTCTCCTTTAGGACATAGCCGCCCCACCCATCTATCCTGAATGACTGCCATTTCTCCGTTACAAACTCCTTATAACCAGGTAAATCGGACCAACACTTCAACAAACGATTCGGTCTTGGTCTCCAATTAGCTTCGGCGGGTGATGTGATTAAAAGAGTGATAGAGAGGCAAAATGAAATGTTGAGTTGATATATGAAATTTAGAAGTGTCAATTTATATTTTTTCACAACAAAAATAGTAACCAAAAGTTTGAGTGAACCTTGTTTTCTTCTGTAAATATGTGAGACGTTGACATGGTCCAGGAATATATTAGACTGTTTTTTTAATAAATTTAATAACTAATTAACTAAGGGACATATATATCCAAAGGTAAATTAACTGGTATTTTTGAAAGGCTAGTTAAAGGATAAAAAATAACTAATGAATATACATATTTATGTGTTTGTAATTTTCGTACTTCATGTATGTGAACACAAGATACATGGGCTACCATATGGAACTACCTAAAAAGAGTTTTAAGAATACTCTTAAATAACTGGTAAAAATATATTGTTGAAGTTATAATGATAATGGTCCATTTCTTTAAATAATGGACATCTTTTTAGTCCTTTGGACTCATTAGGTTATGATCTAGAGTTTCTCATTCCTCATCAGATACAAGTATTGTAGCGGGTGAAGCTGACTCCTCATTCTCAATGCAGCTCATTCGTACATGGCATATGAAGCTGAAACATGCTTCCAAAAAATGGTGGTCATTCGTACAAGACATGTGTAGCTAGAACACATGTGTCTTAAGTCAATGCTCTGTGCTAGACGCATGGCAACCCATGTAGAACTTGACAGTGGGAACTAGAACAAGCTAGCCTACACAGCTGAACCGACATCAATTTTGAAATGGTTGGGTCGAGCTAGGCATGACTTTAACAGTTAAACTTAGGACATGGTTGGTTGAGGTAAGCAAGGGATGACTTGAACAATCAAACTATATTTAGTCAGACCTGAACAATCAAATTAGTAATAAGTAGAACCTACTTGTTGACGTGAGTTGGACATAACTTGAACAGCCAGTTTATTGTTGAGTAGGACCTGGCTCGTTGAGGTGCATTAGTCATTACTTGAACAATAAATAATGTTGAGATATTAAGGTCCTCGTGATATGATCCTCCACTCAAATTCACAACCCACCAAGCATCGAACCTTTCAAGACATAGACATTTGTTTTTGTAAATATATTTAAAGATTAATGTGAGAGGGTCTCACACATTTAAATCGCCAAGTGGGTGTTTTTTTAATTAACCATTTGTATTGTATGGTAACAAGTTCTTTATTTGGTTCTTAATTTTTTTTTTTATAATTGGCTAAATCTGGTACAACTCTTTGTTGATAAAACCTTTGGTGCATTATTTTTTTGGTGTGAATCGGGTATATCTTCAACGTGTAAATGTAGAGACTAATCTCTCGAGTCGGGTAGGATTTCTATTGAAACGTATATTTAATTTATTTATTTTTTACAAAAACTGAAGAAGAGAAAATTTTTATTAATTAAAATGGTGCATTAACTTTTTACAATCATCCTTATATGAAGATTTAAAGTATGATTGAGATTATAAGTTAAAACTCTTACGTCATCATGCCATTGAATTAGTTAATGTCTCAATTGTAAAATATCGAATTTTTATTTAGTGTTTTGATTTAAACCTTTGATGGTTTTATTTTAATCGGTAAATGTAAAATTATTAATATTATTATATATTTTACTAAGGGCCCACAAGATCTAGCTTATTTTTATTAATATATTGCTGCATGAATATTCTATTGACTCAATCAATACTGTAAAATTGAACTCATTATGTCTTCACCAAAACTGAAATGAATATGAAACCTGGGTGTCATGCTCTACGTATGTCTGCGACCAATACGAAACGGTGTCGCTCAATTTTAATTAGGCTGAATTGACTGATTTATTCAGCTGAGAAACAATATGCAGTGTTTGACATTTTTGTATCACCCAACCCAACTACTTCAACTGTTGACAAAATTTGTTTTTATCAACTTCGTGCACTGTCTGGCACTATTATTTTGGTAAAATTTAATGTTAATAGTCATGTTGAGGCCATGGCTTAGTGAAATTTGTTTATAGATCAAAATGTATTCATGTATCTATATATCTCTTCAATTTTCTCATTCATTAATGATGTTGAACATGCGATCGATGATGCCAAAGTACGTTAAAATTTCAGTTGATATATATATATATATAAAGTTTTGCTAGAAGACACCTTTTATGAAGGTGTCTTTTACCAAGTTATTCTATGAACATTTGTTAAAAGTCGCCGACTAATTTTTATGAAGGTGTCTTTTAGCAAAGTTATAACTAAAAAATAGAAATCACACTTTGAGATGTGTGTTGCTAAAAGACACCTTTATGGATGGTTTCAAGCAAAAACTCATATATATATATATATATATATATATATATATATATTATGGCGGTTATATATATGACCACTTAGCTAAAATTTTGTATCTTAGACCAAAAACTTGAAAATTGCATGATTATATATCCTTTTTCTCATGAATTATAAGACGGTGATTCAATAAAAATAAGTGATAACAAATTTAAGTTGAGTTATGTAACATTCACATTAGTTTGTTTCCCTTGTTTTGTTTGACATGTACCACTCAGATCATTGTCTCACTCATTCAAACTAGTTAGTGGTTGAACCTTTAATTACTTTTTGTTTTTGTTTTTCGAACCTTTAATTACTTACAACAAGTTATGTGATCAGTTGTTGGAATTTTGGATAAATTTCAAGTGTTGGTAGACATAATAGATTGTCTATCAAAGTTGTTCACAATATATTGAATTTGATATATTTTATTAGGTTAATATATTCGGAACTTCATATATGTAGTTTTTTTTATGGTGAATATGTACCTAATATAAGTGTGTATACATGCGTGGATAAGAGAAAAAAGTCAAGCCACATGTTAGTTTCACCGAATTACTCTAAACCGAGTTGGTTAAAAGTTTTCACATTTGGAGATCAACTTGGAATTTACATACATTTGCTCCAAATTAAATTATATCGTATATATGTAGACTTCTTTGATTTATATATTTTAAACAAGAGCTAAAGTAAATGTATGTTGATCATTTCAAGAGCTCAATGGTCTAAAATGTTTGATTCATAAAGTAATTAATTTGTTTTAAAATAGTTTGAACATTGAATTATAATAAAGAGCCGGTTCAAGTCAAATTGAACCTTACTGGAAATAATTCCTCAGTTAGACATTTTAATTAACATTATATATTCACTTTATAGGTATTATATACATATTTTGGTTGAACTCGAACAGGTCCAAATATACATTACACGAACTCTGACGCAATCTTACTTCGGCTCTAAGTTGCAGTAAATGAAGCTATTTAATCAAAAACAAGCTTTTGCAAAATATTCAAAAGTTATTCACCATATTAAAATACATGAAGTATATATTAAAAAGTTTTAACGATTACGAGCAGATCAGATCTATAATAGACTATTTACGTCAGTATATAATTATTTTGCACATGTATTTGATCATGTGTTGTCATGTCAATTAATGAATATGACAACTCATGTGTATATTCGTTAATTAACTTGATAACATATTATTGAATATATGAGTAAAATAATTATATAAGGACCAAATATACTAATTAAATTCTAAACTACATGTATTTTGATTTTCCTAAGGTCTAATGCAGTGCACATATATAATCCTGGCTTGACTATGAGAAAATGCCGCCAGTTGCAGAATTGAGTCCTAGTCAATACTCAATACAGTATTATTTTTATTTTTGTTGAATAGGTTGTAATTTTGTATTCTTTCAAAGAAAAAAGGTAGTAATTTTGAAAAAAGGTGATATATTTTTTTAAAAACAAAGAAGGTAGTAATTTTGTTGTGCATCCCTTCTATTTTTTTTTTAATTCCGAATCCTCTCATGTTTACCGTCTCCTGCCATCTCTCCTGCGCTGTATTCCATCGTCCGGTCAATCCAATGGTTAAAAAGAGAAAAAATAAACAATCGAGAAACATAATCAATCATCAAGCACAAACCATTCATCGTTGGCGAGTACACACAACGGCCATGAGTTAGACATGGCAACGGGGCGGATCGGGGGCGGGTTTAAGCATCCCCGCCCCTGCTTCCATGCACCTGACCCGCCCCCGTTCCCAAACTATATCGGGGGTAAAAATTGAACACCCAACCCTGCCCCCAACGGGGACGGGTCTCCCAGCCCCGCCCAACCCCCACCCGCAAAAACTCTATTTTTTATAAAATATTTAAAAAATGCATATTTTTTCATAGCAACAAAAAACAATAA
>Ga0315914_1005870_pt1 | contig 17687 bp, 7 predicted proteins | sample MpolenodulesMG_FD_203920 | JGI IMG/M metagenome (GOLD analysis project Ga0315914, IMG submission 203920) | Medicago polymorpha root nodule microbial communities from Los Angeles, California, United States - elongated nodules | ecosystem: Host-associated > Plants > Roots > Nodule | place: USA...
GAGAAAAGGGTCTTGCGAAACTATTTTGGGCGGATGTTGAAGTGCCAATATGACATGTAAATTTTATAATAAAGGGTCTTGCTAACTTGTGCCCTAAGGGTGCATGTTAAGGATTCCAAAAAGAGAAAAGGGTCTTGCTGACTTATGCCCTAAGGGCACATGTTAAAGATTCCAAAAGGAGAAATTTTGTATTGATAAAAACAATTTTTTGACTTATAAAATATTGAATGCACAATTTTTAAGACAACTTTACTATATTAAGTTTGTTAACATATGCCCTTAGGGCACGTGTTAGCATTTTCCTATAATAAAGTAGACTGAAACAAAATGAAAAAAAGTGAGCCCCCGTTGAAACATGTTGCCTTCCCTCATAATGATGCAATTTGTTATGTTCCAGACTACAAAACCAGGTTATCAATTCATACCTGCAAATTCCACAGCCATTACAATGGTACTGCTGCTTAGATATCTGCATCATTTAAAAGGAATAAGATAGTTTACTAATCTAAAATTGCAGTTATAGACTCACTGGTCTATGCTTCACAAGCAATCATTTAAGAGAGTATATCTAGACCGCAACATCAAAAGAAAAAGGAATCTTGTTCCTAGGATCAATACTCACATCATCGTCGTAGAGCTTGCATGTATCACAAAAGTACTTGCCCATGCAAACACCACAATTAACGCAATTTTGCTGCGCCTGAAAGTAGTAAAAATCAGCACAAGAAAAAAACTTAGCTTCAGACGTTCAAAGCAGAGTGCATACGGTAAAATTCCATATATCATTGTAGCTGATACATTGATTTATTGAACAAACAAAATCATCAAAAACAGTTTCAAGCAGCATAAGATCTATTGCTCTAGGCAACATCTCACAACCACAAAACACCTGGAAGAACCTCCGGACAGTAATAAGCTTAACAAATGCACCATATTATTTTCTTTATGCATGTGCTTACATGTATATAATCTATGCAGAGAGATTTTCTTTCTTCATTACAGATTGCAGATAATAAAGATTCAACTCTTCTCAAACCGATAGTTACATCAACCTTTATAAATAAATTCTATATAAGTGTCACAACACTAAAATAACAAAAATAATGAAAAAAACTCTAACCCACCTCTTGTTCAACGCCACAAAGTGAACATATCACCTGTATACATCAATTTTTTTTATTAGCACTACGGAGGGCATTGAGCACAAAACAGGAAAAGGTTCAAAAATTTGTGGATATTCAAATTAAGGACGTCCAAGTAAATAAGAATACCTGTTTGACTTGGTGTCGAGGCATGTCGTGTCTATGCTTAAAATCTACGTTGATATCATTCTGCAAAAAAGCATTATAACAAAAGTAAGTACCCCAAAATTAAGAATACTGCCAACGCAATAATTAGCCGTCATGGGACACTTTGAAGCCATACTTCTAAAGTGAAAGTGAAACTCAAGTAGAAAGTGATAGATCACTTCATGATGAAAATCGGAAAAACAAAGGACTGCCATAATAACAAGGCCAAGACAAATAGAAACCAATTACAACTAAATTTTCACTATGACTAATTTAGTAGTTGTTAGTGTTGTTAAGTAGCGGATATAGTATAGCAAAGTTCATACAAATCATAATTTTCCCACAATGGCTATTTAGCAGAATATGTTGTCAAATAGCGGCTATAGGGGTGCTATAGCACTGTTGTAGCGGAAAACCAATAGAATGAACAAGAAAAACTATACTAATTTATCTTTGAAAATATTTTTTTAATTAATATATAATAATCTTAATACATATATTTAATATATACTAGCTAAAATAATCTCACGACGCATTGTTGCATGTTTGACCGACCTTAACAAATGGTGTATACCTTCCTTAAAAGCTGTTATTTTATTCAATATATAATAATCTTAATACATGTATTTAAGATATAACTTAGCATATAAAAGTTAAAATAATCTCAAGTCACGTGATCGCTCGTGCCGTGTATATTTTCCTTACAAGCACGCTTCTAGATTGACAATAAAATATGCTTTTACTTACATTTTTTTTTCCTTGTATAGCACATTCAACGGTCTTATTCCAGTAATAAATACCCCTCTTGAGCAAATCATGAAACCACACAAGTTTGTTTTCACAGTTTCAAATCTCTATTTTTTGGTCTTTCAAAAATGGCTGAGAGAATTTCCATCGGAAATGCTGGGGACAAAAACCTCAAGCGCAAAATGATGGAGGAGCCAGAGCCAGAGTCAAAATCAGAGAAGGAGCCAAAGGCAATACCACCAACCTCTGAATCAGATGTTGAGGATTTGCTGACCCTAAGGCTTGGCTTCCGCCCAATGCCCACTTCCAAAGCCTTGGAGAAGGGCGAACCTTCACGTTCATTTAAGAATGCTGCTGATGAACCTTTACCTGAGCAAGACGTGAGGGAATTCCCCTGTCAGTACTGTGACAGGAAATTCTCCACTTATCAGGCTCTTGGAGGACATCAAAACGGTCATAAGCATGACCGGATCTTCAAAAAACAGGAAGACAAAAGGAAGGAGATAGATTTACTCCGAAGGATCGTAGCTACTAATCAACCATACCCTCATCCATTTTCAAGTCCTACTCCCTATCAAGGGCATCCAAATTTCTGTAGTGCTAACTTGCACAACCCAGTTGGCGCCCATGTGAACAATACCTTGCCTTCTTGGCTTGGTTCACCTTCTGGTGGCTATGGAGGGATGCATATGCCACATTCACCCCTTGCAACACCACAATTTGGGATGATTAATTTTTGGCGTGTAGGTCAAAATGCTGAATTGCCAATTCCACAAAAGTCAAACACTTCGGGTTTGGGACTTTTTGCTCCAGCAAATCAAACTCCTCCATTGGCTGAGGGTGCAGAGAGAACTTTCATTGATCAAATTCATTCTCATGCTCTTCCATTATTATCTCGTGATCCTACTGGAGAAGGCATAATTCAGGCAAATCCCAATGTGCCCTCATCATCAACTCAATCAACCTCGGAGGAACTCAACTTGAATCTCCCCCTTTAAGATTTATGTCTTCTATGATTTAATGTCCTTGTTGTTGTTTTGTTGTTTTAATTTTATTTATTTTCCGCATATCTTTATGTACTTTGAGGGGTAACCTTGGCGCAACTGGTAAAGTTGTTGTCATGTGACTGAAAGGTCATGGGTTCAAGTCCTGGAAACAGCCTCTTGTGTAAAAAACAGGGTAAGGCTGCGTACAATACCCCAAATGGTGGGACCCCTTCCCGGACCCTACGTATGCGGGAGCTTTAGTGCACCGGGTTGCCCTTTTTTATATCTTTATGTACTTTGTTTCATGAAAGAATAAAATATATGTCTCCTTTATAAGAAGACTTATTTTTCAAGTAGATAGATTACCACTGTCATTTCGTAATGATTATTCATTTGTCCAAACATGCGCAAGCAAATTTCTTAAATTAAGAATCAAATTTTACGACTAAGTTCATGAACTAGTTTCCAATGAAAGATGATTTTAGGGATAAATTGCAAGGTTGTAACAAATTTAACAATATGAAAGTATAATTTTGTCTTTTCATAATGATTATTCATTTTCCAAACATGTGCAAGCAAATTTCTTAAATTAAGAATCAAAATTTACGACCAAATTCATGAACTAATTTCCAATGAAAGATAATTGTATGGATAAATTGCAAGGTTCGTAACAAATTTAATAATACGAAATATGAAAGTATTATTTTATTTATTTTGTTTCATAAAAGTATCACTTTCACCCTTGTGGTATTCTCTTTGCCTATTGTGGAAATAGAATTGAAGTTAACCGAAGACCGAAATAATTGAAGTTAATCAGAAAAGGATTTGAATTCTTTAAATAATTATCATAAAAAACATTCAATATATTAAATTGTATTAAAAAAGAAAAAACTGATAGAGATTTTTATTCAAACTTAGATGCCTCTTATATTTATTATTGTTTATTTCTTTACATGAATAAATTTTTATGGTTAATTAATGTTTATTATCAACATATATTTTTTTACATATAATTTTTTTTCTTCAATATTTCCGTTTCATTCTCACATGAGTTGGTAACGAGAGCGTGGATGTGTTTAGCATAATAGTTTAAGATATTCCGTAAACTGATACATATACAACACTTCATTCATACATATACATAAATATAATTCACGAGATTATTCACAATTTATTTGGCTAACAATATACATATACTTCATCTTCTGACTCATATAACAACAAGAATTAGTTCTAATTAGTAGGTGAATTAGTAGCATACTAGTTCAAGACTTGTATACATGGCAACTAATTATCCTTTTCTTGTAATTTAACACAATACCTATGCCATATATTATGTGCTTACATCTTATAACTGTATATTTATGTGGTTACATCTTATAACTGACTTCCATTCATTCACTTGGTTAATTTTAACAGTTTAATTACTGATTCTAATTCTCTTTAAATGTTCATCCATTTATAGTTGTTGAACTGACTGATAATATATATTTATTTAATGATGTATACAGAGTCATTTATATTTTTTTAGATGAAAGGAGTGTCATTTATGTTTTTTTCTTGAATCATCAGTTAGTCCACACATGCATGCATATGCCAACTTCATTTTATGATACTCACATAGTTTTTATTTCAAATATTAGATTTCATAGATCTCATTTCTCTCTCTGCGATTGAAAACACAGGTGTGTTCATATACATACCGTCTATGCCACATAAAACCAATGAATGACGGTGACAATTGAGGAAAGGATTGGCTATATATAAATATGAAATAAGATGGAACCATGTCATTTAAGCAACAATCATAGATTTAAAATATGCAACATATTATTATAAAAAATATATTAGGCATTTACTCACTTTTGCTTCATTGTGACAATGGCGGCAATCAAAAATCTCATTGCAACAGGGGGCCCTGATTCGGCATCTTCTCCGGTAGTGTTGGCATCTGCAAATAAAGTCTAATTTTATGGAAAAAAGAGAGCAAGAAATGCAAAAATTTGAAAAGCAGAAAAGAGCATATGAACAAGAAATTACCCATGTTCCATATATCCCTTCTCCTGCAAATCATATGTACTTGATTCTTCTCCAGGCAAGGATTCCGGATTTGATTTTGGAGGATAAACGCCTTCTTCGGTCATATGCTTCTTGTCATTGCATTCAAATTGCAGGGGCTCAGAATGCAACACTGCCACCTCGCCCATGATACAAGCTATCCTCAAATAAGATTATGAACTAGATCTAGAAATAGGCAGTAACCTTAAGGACCTGCATGTACGAACAAATTTAGAAATAATCCTAAAACTTCTACAAGTCATATTTAGTCACCCCATCAAGCCAGGTAAACACCAAACGCATTGTTGATTTCTTGCATACTGCCGCAGGCCAATTGTAATCAGCAACACAAAATCGTATTATGAGGCTCCGATCACCACTACCCCAAGAGAGGAACACAACAAGACAAGTGTATATACAAGAATTCCACATATTACAATGTAGCAGTGGGGTTTTTCACAGCCTTCGGCAGTAAATACAATTAGCATTGAACGACCACTTGATTCCTTGAAGAACTCCCAGAACAAAATCCAACTATAGTGGACCAAACCAATAGAAACTTCAACCTATTTTGAAAGCAATAAATCACTCAATCAAATGCATCTCAGATAACAAAACATAGTATTTGTGTTTATTTTATTATCCACAAAGGGCGAACCTACCTTAAAATGCAGTTCAGCGTTGATTCCTCCAGAGACCGAAACTTACCAAAAGCACATATATTATCACTCCATATAGTCTGCACCATGGTAAAATCGCTTGGGACACTATTAACACTTTTCTTATTAATAGCTAAGTCACTTCAAAGTGAACTGTGTTCACTAACAAATTGAACATTCGCACTACTTCGGGGACTAGGTTAAAAGAATCCTTATGTCATAGAAAGTTTGCAGTAGGGTTGTCTTCCAATGTAGAGAAAATGACTGTTGGAAGCAGGAAGCAAAAACCGGCGTGTATACAAGAGACTAGAGAATAATTATATGCGATCCAAACTAGCATCAAAGCCATTCCTCTTGCTGTCCAACAAAAAAAATGGATAGTTTCTATGAATTATGCAAAAAAAGATATCCCACCCATATGAAGTTCCAACAACTTCAAAATTGGCTTCAAACTCTTAATCCAAGCTTGACGAAATAAGACAGCAAGGACAAAAAACATAGCTGTCTATGTTGTTGAGATTCTTTTTGATGCAACAGCAGAAATACAGATGGGGAAGGCATTAAAAGGAGGATTTTTTTTTGCTTCCTGCAGTTGGAGATGGATCAAAATCTGAAACAAAATTGCTGGTGCTTGTTTGGTCATGCTTCCCTCCAAAAATTACAGACTCATATCTCTGCAGCATAAGCATTCTACAACTGGGTAGTACCACTTCGGATGCCCTGTGAAAGACTTCTCTACCTATAACCTAAACTGATATAATCATTAATCTCCCTTGAGTCTCCTAAAAATTTGCTCTCACATATCAATTAATATTTTCTCCCTAAGGTTATTCATCATGTAACGGGAAAAATTGTGTACAAATATGCAATTACTTTACAACACAAACCACTAGAGGCCTGTGATAGGAACAGGACCAGGTCTAGAATTTTGAGTCATAGCTTGACAGAATTCTTGCAAAAACCGCAATGACTGTGAGACATTAAGGTTTTCGTTGTCTTCGTATCACAATTATGGACTCTAAACCGCAACAATTTAAAAGCATGAGTTCAATATAATTCAACTCCGCAACATTTTAAAACCATGAGTTCAATATGATTCAACTGGGTTAAACCAGTTGAACTAGCTTACTTAAGCTTTCCCAAACACTTGTGAGACTATTTACGAGAGCTAATGAAAATAACTTATGTCTATAAGCTCTTCTAGATAGGTTCTAAAACGACTTATAACTTATATCAAAACAGTTCAACTGTATATCATCTTTTGTTATATTATAGAAATAACTTGTACTTTATAAGATAACCGCTTATCATGGTAAGGGCTTAATTAAGTTTTTTATCCCATCTGGGTCATAATTAATTGCTTAACCTTAGTTCTTCTTTTCCAAACAGGACTTTTATTTCAATTTTCAATACAAGCTAATCAAAAACACCATGATCACTACTAAAAGACAAAAACTCCTGGCCTCTAAACCAAGACCTCTTGATACCCTTATAGCAATGAATTGTGTTATGTATCATCGACACATCTGATCAAAGGTGTTTCACGTGTCCAACACAACACGACATGTTTCGGTGCGTGTTTGTGTCAGTGCTTTATAGTAAACACCCTCAAACACCTCCTAAACATAACTTGATATGAAGGAAACACGAGTAAAACAAACAAAAACCACAACAAACAAAACTAAAAAACAAAAACCTCAACAAACAGGTAAATTTCAAATTGCACAGAATTCACAAAGAACAACATCAACACATCAGAATATGCAAAAATTCAATCAAAACTCAACCAAAAACAGTTTCTAATCTAAATAATCTAAATCATAATAATAATGTTAATAATAAAACCAAGCTACATTACCTAACACAACAGAACCGAATCCAAAGAAGCTGAAACTCACAGAAAACGCAATGATGATATAACAATCGCACGCACTCAACCAATATCAAACAATTTCACAATCCAAATCAAGAAAGAGTAAAAACGAAGAAACGGAAATTAAATTGAATTGTAACAGAACAACAACGAACTTTCAACTCTTCACGACGACGTAATCAGCGAGCGATTGTTGTTCTAATTTCGAATCTCCAATCTTCAAGGAAACGCACTTTTCAACGGAAACGCGCTTTTTCTGATTTAGAAATGTTGATCGAAGAATAAGCGATTATGAGAGGAAGTTATATATAGTTGCGAAGTGATATTCGAGAGGTTTCGTTTGAAAATGAGTTAAGTGTTGTGTGTACGAAAATGAAAAAGTTAAGTGAAAGCAACAGAGGAATTAAATGATTATCCGTTAATGGTGACAGGGTGAGAAAATATCTATCTGGTGTGTGTTTCGTACCGGATAATTTGGATGACGTGGAGATAGATCTGCTCTTGATTTTTGTGCACATGGTTGGCTAGATTTCATTTAGCTTGTGGAGATGAATGATGGAATACATGGGATTGGGAGAGATTATGAAATTTTATTTTTTGAGTTTTTTCTTTAATAAAAGCAAACTTATTTATGGCTTCGTTGAATTGGCGTTTGGTGATATACTCTCGCGTTCTTATGCAAGTTCAACGCGTTTTTAAAAAGTTGGTATTCATAGTTTCATCGCAAACGTGAAATATTGTCGTGATTTTGGCTTAACATGGAATTCCAACCCCAAAGTAAATACATGCTTAGTAGTAGTTCATATCAATTAATCAACGTAAATTTTATACTAAGAAGAATATATTCTCAAAACTATGGTGACTTGTATGTGAAATGGCTGCAGGGTATGTATGGACAATCATATTTGTTTGTTGCATTGTAAATTTAACTTCAAAGGTAAAATAAATTGACAATATAGCAACAATATTAGAAATAATGATGTTAAATTGAAAGACACGCAAGTGATCAAGACTTCTTCGAACGATTGAATGCACCGTCAATTGTAATGAAATTGCTTCGCTCTCAATTATTGTCAATATCGCTCATCGCCAACTAGTTTGTGATGGAATACACTGTCCAATGTTGACTCAAAAGCAGTATGTCGCAACAGTGATTCCCCTATGCTAAAAAAACACGGCATTGTGACTTGTAGTAGTTCGGTCTTCTTCTCCATAGATGTTATGAATGATGGTTGCAGCACTATGAAACCCTACATGACGACCATGCACAATTGAACCTAATTTTGTACTACTCCAGCAGTTTTGGAAAGTTCACACCCAAAAAAAGAAATGGTAAGCATCTTCGATATCAATCTCACATGAAGGACAATGGTCGGGGCCCTCGATATGTCGTTGTAACAATCGTTGTTGCGTCACTAAATAAGCTATAAAAACTTGGATTTCAATATATTGATTTCAAGATGTGTAGGGAGCATAAATAAAATAAATTAAGATGTGTATTTCTCCTATGATTAGACATATTTATAAGATTAGTGTTCGTGTTATGCGAAATACTTATTAAAAATATGTATCTCTCATAAAAAATGAAAGGAAAAATTCGCAATTTACAATATAAATAGAATATATAATGAATAAATTTTAGTTGTCTAAGGCACTATTTGGTAAGGTCAGTAAACAAGCTTATAGCTTAAAGCTTATAAGCTCGTATGACATAAAAAATCTATTTGGTAACGGTCTTTTCTACACGAACTTATAACTTATTTTTTAGACGTTTTTTAAGTAGCTTTAAGCTTATAACTTATAACTTGTTCTATTTTTACTACAACACATCTTTATCCTTTATAATTTGTTATTATAATTGAAGTAAAATAATTATATTTTAAATGCAAGGAAACAAAACATCAGCTTGTTATAATTTCTCGTATTACAACACTACCATCCTTCTCCTTTCATTACATAAACACCAGCTTCTTATAAACATCAATGTGTTTTTTTTTTTTTACGAGAATAAACATAAGGTTCTTATTATTACGATTTTTATGTGATTTTTTGTTAAGCAAAAGGATGAATATATAAAATAAAACGAAAGAGATATAAAGATTGGTGGACATTAGACCTGACCCTGGTAAAATCCAAAAGGGGATACAACAAACCTAGTGGATCAACCCTAATCTATCTTAACAAAAATTCACTAAACACAGGCGCAACCAAGCGAACCCGCGTACGAGAACGAAACTAGATTACAAAAAAAAAATGAAAAGTAAACATCTGAAAAGATCAATTAGGGTATAATTTCGACGAATGGATCGACCGTCAACACGACAACAAAATCCAAGTGTCAACAACTCCCTGAACCAAGTAGCAAGTGTAGAAGCTCTTTCGAGCACTAAGTACCATAGTGAAGGCGTCCATGACGACTTGAAAACCTGCAGATCTCAACAAATCTGGAAAAATTAGAGAGTCAAGTCAAACCACCAAACACAATAGTTTCAAACATACGCATAAAAACTCAGATCGAGGGATGAGTCCAATACGTTGGTAACCATACCTTTTCAGGTTTGACAGAACCACACCCTTTTGGGTTTAACAGAACCACACCCTTTCAGGTTTTGAAACCAACCTACCTCAAAAGGTCAAAAGTCTTACTAATGTTACAGTTTTATGTGATTTGTTGCGGTTTTTTTCTTACTAATGTTACAAAATTTACATGTATGTATTGTATAGTGTTGAACATATTTTCTAAAGTATAAATATGGGGATGAAATAAATTTAAAACAAAATTTTAGTGAATAAAAGTTTATTTAATAATAATAATTTATAGAAGATATATTAATTAATAAATTTAAATTATTAAATTTCAAAAGTCTTAAATATTAATTGATATAGATCTTATAATAGATTAAGAATATCATTTCATGTAATTTTACATTTATCAAATAGTTAACCGCTAATTTTATCAGACACTTTTATTAGTTTATCAACTATCAGTCATCAGGTATCAACTATAAGTTATTAGTCATCAACTATAAATTATCCGCTAATTGAAATATAAATCAAAACTATGTGTTCAGAAGGAACAAAAATAGTACATGTGAGAATAAAATGTATTTTCTCATAGATATAAAATTTTGATTGAAATAAATAATTAAAAACAATTCTATATCATTTTATCATTTAAAAATTAATTATATAATTAATTTGACCAAATTTATGTTGAATTCTTTTGTAGGGAATTTGACCAAATTTATGTTGAATTAAATTTAATGAAGAAGAAAATTCAAATGTATTTTCTTATATATATATATAACTTGATTAAAATAAATAATTAAAAAACTCTATATCAATTTATTAGTTAAAAATTAATTATATAATAAATTTGACCAAATTTATGTTGAATTAAATTTAATGAAGAAGAAAATTCAAAAACCAATAAATAGTTTGAATATAAATAAAGGATAATATTTGAAAAGGAAAACATATAAAAAAATATTAAATGACTTTTGTTTGGGTCTCTATACACACATATCGGTGATTTTTCCAAAATTAAAAGATCACTCCCTGTTTGTGTCAAGCTGATTTAATTTTGAAACTTTGATGTAATAAAATGGATATATAAAAGATTATTTCTTTTTCATTGATCAACCACAAGATTATTTGAATCACGTTCGATATGTGGATTTGATTTGCTTATATATGCGGAAAAAAAAATTGAGTACATATGAGAAAGACGATATGATAACATTTTGAAAATTCATGGCTATTTTTAAAATATCAAAATTAATATAGTGTTTCTATCAAATAACCCTTTTTTTTATATGCAAAACACCGTTCAATGTTTGCACCGCACCCGTTGCAGATTTTGTGCTTATATATGTAGAAACAAATTTTTATGTTACATATTTGAAAAAATCGATATGATAAAACTTTGAAAGCCCGTGACTATTTTTAAAATATCAACATTAATCTGTGTTTCTGTTAAACACCTTTTTATTTTATACTTAAAATACCGTTAAATATTTGTTCCGTACTCATTGAGGATTTTATACTTTTATATATGCAGAAGGCAAATTTTATGTACTGATAAACGATAGTTGATATAATAAAATTTTAAAAATTCGTGACTATTTTCAAATATCAACATTAATGTAGTGTTTCTGTTGAATATTTTCTTTTATATACAAAATACCTTAAATATTTGCATTACACTTTATGTTTACATATATGAGAAAGTTTTGTTTTTTAGATTTTCAAAACTAATGATTATTTTAAAAATATCAACATTAATGTAGTATTTTTATTAATTATTTTATACGTAAATCAGTGAGATTAAGAGATTAATCTGAGACAAGAATAAAATATTTTATAATATTTATATCATGATACATTGCTTTTTCTTATTATTAATAGCTAATTGATCATTTTTTTTGTTGAAACTAGTAATAGACCCGTGCTTACGCAGGGGTCGCATAACATTGCGGTAATCATATAAAAAATAATTAAATTGTTAATATTGTTAAGTGTTTAAGGATAATAAATGAAAATTATCATTATTAATATAATATTGAATATTTTTTTCTTATATATAGAAAAATATTAAATATTTTAATCACATATGTTGTGGATTTTATTTTTTTCTGTACGCGAAAACAAATTTTTACATACATATATAAGAAAGTTAATAAAATAATTTTTTTAAAACTCATGATTATTTTCAAAATATAATTTTTTTTGAACAATAAAAAATGGAATATATATTAACCACAAAAAACAACTCCTGGAGCACAAGATGTGCCAAAAGAATTACTATAAGAACATAGTGTCAGTCCAGCAACCAAAAACAAACCATTAAGCGACTTTATCCCTAATGCTGGTAAAAAATGCAAGAGAGGACTATCTTGAAGAGGTGCCTCTCAATGTTTAGTTTTTCAATCAATTTCTAGATAGCATTTTGTCTTCTATTTTTTTATTGTTATTTATGAGTGTACTCAACATCCTTTTCATCATTATATATTCAACTTTCTGAATTTTAGGACAACTTTTTCAAATATTGTCTCTTATATACATTTTATTTTTCAAAAATGATTAGCCTAAATACATGTTTTATAAGTTTTTAATTTGAATCATTCATTTTTATTTTTTAAAAAGTTAATATAAAACTTCTAATGTGAAAGATTATCAATTTAGAGCTTAAAATGAGTAATATCAAATATTAAAGAATAATACACCACCTTTAAAGAAGAGTTTGCCGCTCATTTAGGCCACACTAGACTTGAGATATTAGTCTTCACAGTTGCGTGTTGACGATACTTGATTAAAAAAATAGTTAAAGAATAAATCAATGATAAGTATTGTATGCATAGTGTAAACAATAATGTAAGAGATCTCTTGATGATATATGTTTGAATCCAACTATATGAATGCAACAATGTAATTCTCTTGTGTGGGAGTTTTGCCACCTAATATATAGTCTCAACCAATTCGAGAAATTAATCTTTGTAGTTGTATGCAGATGATATTCGATTCACAAAAGAAAATCATAGTAGAAAAAAGAGTTGATGATTGGTGCGAAGTTTACATGGTGTTATCTTAAATTCAAATATTAATCGATTAGTTTCTATGATATTGTATCCCATTTAAGATACTTACAATTTCTACGCTACCTTTTGCCACATCAAGTTTCTGCAATGGACTAAAAAATTAAGACACATTTTTATGAGCTTATGAAACCCTCCAATGGACTTATATGCATTACTGTTTACCCCAATGGTGTTTAATGTGGTTTTTCATCATGGGGTGAATTTGTGAAAGATTGGATTATGTTCTATAACTTAAACTACTATTTTCAAGCTATTGGTTACAAATCAATTCGTATGTGGAGGAAAATGGATGGCGTAGATGTGGTTTTGCTGCATCCTCCTTCAGTGATCTCCTTTGTCATCTCTCTTGCTTTCCAAGCTAGAACAAATGTGACACCTACTGCATGAGTCCTTCTCGTATCACTAATAATATCACTTGCCTTAGCACCCACCAAAATTCAATTTATTGACCACATTTTTTGCTACCCACTTGGATGTAGCTGACCTATTATGTAATACTTTAGCATATGTGTGGATCCTATTATAAGTCTTCAATTTGTGTGTGTGTTTTCCACTCAGCAGTTTACTTACAAATGCAATAAAATCACAGCTATTAGCCTTGCAAACACCCTCAATCTCAATAAGTCATTCTTCACAAATTTAATCTCTTTGCCATTCATCACATACCACTCTCTAATAGCATCCTTAAAATCATCAAGTGAGTTAAACTCCATTAATTCCTAGTTTAAATCCTCTTTGTTCAATTGCAAGTTGCCTCCACCTTCCTTATCAGAATTATCATGGTTACTACTTACTACTACCCAAATCCCCACTTTCATAATCTGCTACAAATCCATCTCCAACTACACTAGTCTCACAATTGTTAAAATTCCTTCTATATGGTATCTTCTTTACTGCACATCTGTTAACTCCATATTGTTTTCCATCAATCATAATCTTTATACCCTCAAGAGGTAGATGACCAATCCTAAATCCATCATCAGCTGGATCAGCCCTCTCCTCTTCACTGTCATCAAAACAAACTCTAGTGACTGATTCTTGACTACCATCAGAATCAACATGAGCAGGACTCATGTCATTATATATATGCAGATTTAGCAAATTTCTCAAACATGTTAGCAACATTATGCTCCACCCATATGTGTGCTTATTCAACCTTATTTATAGTAAACATACCTAACTCAACAACATGTTTATCCAATACCATTGCCTTGTATCCAACATCCACGCCATCCATTTCCCCCCCACATACAAATTGAATTTTTGTCATATTCCAGTCTTTTAAGTAACCAATAGCTTGAAAAAAAGCACGATTCATAAAAGTTTTTGTTGAAATAAGTAGTTTCAGTTCCTCCTATAAAACATAATCCAATCTTTCTCAAATTCACCCTATGATGATAAAACCACATCAAACACCATTTGTGAAAACACTAAAGCATATATTACAATTTTAGTCCCATAACACATCAAAACCCTAAATCCAACAACAAGAGCGGGTCCCAAAAATGAATAGTCCTGTAAAAAACAACAACAAAAAGCATATAGTGGGCCACACACCTGGATAAACAAATGATAAAACAACTAGACAATAATATTCAATGCATATTTGGTCCCATACATGTGAACACAAACAAAATGCATCCATCCTTGTGAGCTTAGCATGTAAGGTATGAGTTCAAACTCCGGCCACTAAAAAAAGAAAAAAAAAACAAAATGCATGTAGAAACCCCTTTTGAAACTCAAAACCCAGAGATGAACAACACAAAAAACGCAAAAAACTCATAAATTACAAATATCATGGATGAAGAACAAAGATGAAGTAAACATACCTTAGTTGAATTGAAGTTGATGGTCGCGAACGATTCTCCTCCCTAGAGAAATTTGCTTAGTTTTCTTCTTCCTCTGCCCAAAGGCCACGAGTAGAGAACTTCTGAATAGTGGTCAAGATTCTTTCGTGTCCTTTGTTAAGTTAATGTTCTTTCGATTTAATGAATACTTCCATTTAGAGAGATAGACTCGTGAAATAAAATAAGAAAAATAATTTTTTATTCCACGAATCTATATCTGTTCAAACAAAAATATGAGAGAATCTCAACCCTCTTCGACCTCTAATTCTCCACCTCATCTAACTAGAAGAAATCCCTAAGACTCTGTTTGGGAGTTTGAAGGGGAGGATTTTAGAAAGAAGGAGCAAGTGAAAGGGTTCTAGAGGTTAATTTTCTTATTCATAATACGAAATCCCCTCATTTGAGATTTTAGAGGGTTTATATGAATTTTTCAAATTCAATCTATGTTGTTACAATATTCTTAAAATTAAAAATATATTAATTTAACGTTATCTCTTTTAAAATAACATGAGGGAGAGAGAGCGTGGTCGAGAGAGAGAGCGGTAACCCTAGGCTCATCCGCCATGGGCCACCGCAACGGTACTCACCTTCACCGGAAGTAAGGTACTATAGGGGGGAAGGGGTCCAAGCAGGGTGCCACTATATGGGGGGGATAGGGGAGAGTGGTCTGACGTGAGACCGCGATGAGGGAAAGCGCCGAAACAGGTAGACGACAGACGGGACAGGCTTCGACAGGATCAGCGACATGGAGGTTCAAGGAGGCATGGGCAGTCTAGGGTTAGGTCAAGGCACGGTTCAGTTTGGGAGGACTATGATTAAGAGGATTCTAGGGATTTCTGTGAGCCAATTCTTTCGAGTAATGGCAGAATTATTATGCAGTACTCACGTAAGGCTGGGATTGATGGTGCAACATGCCATTCTGGTGGACGATCGCAAGTAGGAAGGTCGGACTCACGTAGAAGGAACCACAACCGTGATGGTCTTCCTGCTGTCAATGGCTACAGAGGCAATCAGCAACGGCACAAATCCTTAATCACGGACAGGATAGTGAAGTATATTGCTGCGGAATCAGGTCCATACACAAGGATGAAGCATCATAACAGACAACGCCCTCATCAATCAGCATTTTCTGGTACAGTGCAGCATAATATTGTTTCCTTTTACTTTACAAACGTGCCAGACAATATCTCGTATACGTCTCTTAGACAAGGTTTTGAAGTATGCGGTATCATGGAGGACGTTTACTTGGCTAGGAAAAGAAATGTTAATGGTGCTAAATTTGGTTTTGTCCGCTTTAGTAAGGTGAAGGATATAGATAAATTATTAAAAGCGGTGAATAATGTGTGGTTTGGTGATTGTAAAGTGGTGGCTAAGGTGTCGAGCTTCGACCGTTTTGGTAACAAAAGGGAAGACGTTAGGGAGAAGGAAGACAGAGGTTATCGAAATGAGGGGGACACCATACACGTTGAGAAAGAGGAAATTACTTTAGAGGGAGAAAAAATTCATGAGGGAGAAAAAAGCAAGCTTGTGGGGTTAGAGATAGTTGAGGGTGATACAGGGAACATCAATTTGAATAAAGGGGTGAATGTAGGTGATGTAAGAAAAGTGACCGAGGATATTCTTGCAGTTTTGATGAGGAAGGCGGAAGTAGGAGGTTCAAATATAGGTCATGTGGTGCAATCGAAACAAGTATATGTCCCTAAGTACCAGTCAGCTGCTACTAATGTGTCTTGGGCAGCAAAGGGATTGGTGGTTACAGTGTTAAATGGGGATGCTATTCCAGTTTTGCAGCGGCGGATTTTCGATGCGGGCTTCGCTAATCTTGCTCTTATTCCTTTGGGAGCAAATTATGTGTTCTTAAAAACTCTTGATGACGGAGATGTTGGTAATCTATTATCCGACGCAGCTGAGTTTTTTGAAAATTTCTTCTCAAAACCTATACCTTGGACTAAAGAAATGGTCATCCGTGAAAGAGGAGCTTGGGTGCGCATTTATGGGGTACCACTACATGCATGGAACTTGGATTTTTTCAAATTATGCGTTCTAGAATGCGGTCGGTTGTTGTGTGTTGACGACTGTACTTTGGATAGAGAACGCTTGGATTATGCACGGGTCCTACTATCATCATCATCCTTAGAGATTATTAACAAAGAGGCCTGTGTCATGATAGACGGTGTCCTCTTTGACATTCTTCTTCGAGAAGAGTGGGATACGAACTTGGGGGAAGATGCATGTTTGTTTGATGACGAAGTTGTTGAAGTTGAAGATTACAATGAATGTCAGGAAATGCAACCTAAGGACGTAGGGAGTGGTGAGGTAGATGCTCTAGTGCGCCACTTGACGGAGGATTTGGAGCTTGAAGTCAGTAAACACACTACACAACAGCCATCACCATTAGACACAACACATCAACATGTTGTTAAATCAGATTTTATTCCTACGATTTCTCAACAGCCACAAAGTGACAAGGGTGTACTGAAGGTAACGGCAGTGGGTGAGTGTTCTGAAGGAAAATCGAATCGTTTTCAGAATAAAGCAGCGGATAAAATTTCGATTTTCTTTCCTTGGATCATTACGAATTAATACATGAATCAGTGATTCGATTGTTACCTCGAAGTGTGGAATCTGAAG
>Ga0315914_1005880_pt1 | contig 17663 bp, 8 predicted proteins | sample MpolenodulesMG_FD_203920 | JGI IMG/M metagenome (GOLD analysis project Ga0315914, IMG submission 203920) | Medicago polymorpha root nodule microbial communities from Los Angeles, California, United States - elongated nodules | ecosystem: Host-associated > Plants > Roots > Nodule | place: USA...
ACCATCATAAACTTCACCATTTCCATGGAGGAAGGTGAGAGAAAACAGAACTTGAAGAAGAAGATAAAAGAGAAAGAAAGAGAAAATTCTATATTCTGATTAATTCAGTTATGAGTTTGTTACACAGTAACTATATATAGTACAATGAAAGGCTAACAAACTCTTATCTAGGATATAATCATCTAGAGAAGGAACATAGTAGAGACTCTAGGTCAGCATGGAAACTTGCACAGCAAGTTAAGTATAAAGCAAACTATAAGAAGTTTAACATCTCCCATGTTATTTTTTTATTTATTTTTTAAATAGAATCTGAGTTTGATTTTGTTATCTACTTTTTTTTATCGATGGACCAAATATTTCTTTGTTTAATTCTAATCTTGTTTGTTTACTTCATTGAATGTGATTTGTTGCATAGAATCCTAATCTTGATTTATTTCTTCTCCTGATAAGCCTATATGATATGCTGGTGAGTATTACTAAAATCGAGTTGTAGAGGAAAAAATATTGAAACTTGAAAATTTATTGAAACTCCTACTGTATGAAATCATATATGTTGGTGTCATGGGTCATCATCGGCTTGTCTTCAAAATATTTGGATTTTCATGAATAATAGAACCAGTCATGAGATATTCAGCAGACATACTTCCTTTTCAATTCACCTGTCCATCAAGGTTTACTATGAGATTGAAGTTTTATATTGAATGGATAGAAGATTTCCTTTTGATAAATCAACAAATACTGGCTAGAGATTTGAAGATATCGACGCACACACCTGCGTATCAGGTACAAATACAAGAACCTAAAAAAATTCATTCTAACCATATAATCATAATAGTTATTGTCATGCTTTGGAAACATAGCAACATTGAAAACTTGCGAGAGAGGACTTTGTCCTCCACTTGAGTGTTGACCTAAATGTATTCAACGAGTGGCTATTCTTTTACACTGTGACAGTCGGTAATATCCACCGAGCACTGTATACACAAGATCCCTGGAAATCAAAAGATATTATTAGAAAGGGGTGATGTCTTTTGGTATGGTGGTGGGTTGCTGCGCTGCAAGTAACGCTTAGCAAGGCAAATTCAGATCGCCAGAGGGACAAGGAAAAAAACAGTTGGTATGTACTTAGCAGACGAGCTTTAACTCACAATTGTAATGACATTGAAAGCAAAATTCAAATTGTTTTCAGTACAAACATTTTCATCATTTCAAACTTCCTAATCATCTATGCTAGCTAGTTATGGACAACTGCAAACTAATTTCACGTACACAACATTACCTGAAAAGTAAACAACAAACACTACATAGTAACTCGGTAAAAGAGCTCATACAATCACAAATGAGTACAACAATCGCAAACAACCTTCAGCATTTTTCAACGCATCACACTAAACTACAACAAACTGAAAGGCACCGAATTTTAATAATCAAAATATGCACTGTACTATGCAACCTAGTTGAATATCCATATTCATCAAGAGTCTGTTTGTTCCTGTTGTGGTGGCTGCTGTTGCTGAATGTGTGCATTTGACCATGGCATGAAAGCCACAGGAGGTCGAGGCTGCTGGTTAGAATATAGGGCTGCATGATCAACTGGGTTTCCCATGATCATCCCTGTAGGACCTAAAGGATGTTGTGGTGGGACATAATAATATGGCATATCAGCTGGAGCACCGATTATTGGAATAGTAGGCTTTGCCATTCCAAGCCCATCTTCTTTCAATTCATCTCTTGGAATGATATCAACCAAGAAATCAAAAACATCATTTCTTGCAATAGCCGCTGCTACATCATTCTTTTGTAGTGTTCTCCTCTTGTTCTCTTCAGTGTGGATCCAAGATCGTAAAGTCAACTCTAATATAAACATTTCGCATGCTTTTGCAAATACGACTGGAGCTTCTGCTGAAATCATCCGGACATCTTCATCGGCTTTCATTATTTTCTTTATACGCGCAAGTGGGAGAGTATGGTTTTTAAAGTCGAATGTTTGCTCAATTTCTTGCATTTGGTTTGCCCAGAACATTTGAAGCTGCTGATGTTGGTGTTGCTGCTGTTGATGGTGGAAATGCTGTGCTTGCTGGTATGCGAATTGGTGGGCAGAATTAGAGAAGGCAGTTGGAGGCTGTCTTGGGGTAGGAACAGCTACGGCAGGTGTGCCAGAAGCCAACATGGGAACAGTCTGGTAGGGAGAAGAATAGACCATTTGGCTATTACCTGGTGCGACTCCGAACGCAGATTGTTGCTGCTGTTGAGTCTGATCCGAATTATCCATGACAAGTTAATGCTATAAGAATCTATCTTCTAATAGTCCTCTCCCTACAGTTCTGTAAAAAGGAAGGGATAGAAACCTCGTCATATAATATTCCAAACTTGAAGATTACAAGATTCTTACAGAGGGTAAACAATTATTAAAAGAATGAATTATCTAAAGAGCAAGAATAGTAATCTACAAGAAGAGATCAAGTCTTATATGGAATCAATATGTTCCAATTTTTTAAATACCGACACTCCTTTTTCAACACCTTGCACACCACGATAACATGTAGTTTATATATTCATTTACAAAAGTCATGTCAGGATTAGAGAACATAGCAGTCGGGTACACCGTTGGAAATTCTATACATGTATGTTGATTAACAATGGTACAACATGGAAGTACAATCTTTCAATCTCTGGTTCCTAGTATAAAATAGGCCAATTACCGAGATAGTCGGCAGTGGTATGGCTAAGCTTAGGAAAACCATACAAGCAATTTATAGCAGAACGAAAGGATGAGTTCTGTCACAGAGATAGCACCCATAAAACATAACACCGTAGCGCCCTGCCTCAGCTATGCAATGCAATTGTGGCTGATACAGCCACAGCCAAGTACAATTCTAAGAGATAAGCATACCTCATAGAACTAGTCATTATGAAAACACACTTGTGAATTGTGATATATTTTACTTATCACCTCAATTCATCAAACAAAGGTGAAACCAAGAGCAGAATTTAAAACCCTGCTATGTGGCAGAGCACCAAAATTTCAAAAACATAGCAAATTTCTTGACCTCTCACCAGGATTAAGATGAATAAACACAAAATAAAGTAAATCAAACAAGAGTTTCTTCTCTTTTCTTGACATTTTTCAAGACCAAGCATGATATTTAAAGAATCTTACTCACTTCTTCTGCCCACGTTACTCTATTGCTTATACACGATGTATGAAGCATTGACACAAACACAACACTGACAGGTTGATACCAGTTATAATTTGCAAAAATAACATAATAAAATGTAATCACGTGTGTCCGTCAGACACCAGACACACCTTCTATCAGAAATGTTGGCGATAAAGACAATTTTGGGCCGTGAAAGAGAGTAAACGCTCTCATGCATAGCCAGAATACAAACACGATAATTGATTCCCAACCAAAGTAACACCATACAAATTACAATTCTTGCAACATGAAAGTAAAACAATAAATTGGAGGGTTCGGTAGCTCAACTGATTTTAGTTAAAGGATAAAGAGTTTGAAGTCTTGGGTTTAAAAGAAAGGAGTAAATACTAATCTAAAAACTAATTATTAACAATAAAATAAAATAAACATTTTCCCTAAGAGAGGATTAAAGCTAAAACAATGCTAAACTGTGCTTCAAACTTCAAACAGCACATGATTTCAACATAAGCTGCTAAAGTAGTGAACTAATGATCGTTATGATAAGCATAAAATAGTTAAAAATTTCCAAGCATTTTTTAAGAAGAAAAAAAAAAAAGAACATACCCATGGAAATTGAGGTTGAAGCTGTACTGTGAGGTACAGGTCAATGGTGGAAGGAAGAACTGTGAGAGAGAGTGGTGAAGTGAGTGAGACTTTGAAATGAGAAAAGCAAATTTCTTTTGTTTTTGGGAGGGAGCATCTATGTAAAATTCGACACGTGGTGTTAGAAGAAAGTTTTGACAATTGTGTGATGATGTTTTTGGCTTCCACGTGGCGAGAAAGTACTGGTATGCCAGCGCTACTGTATTTGATAGTGACGTTTCAAGGGAATAAACTAAACAGAGCACGTTGTTTGTGTTTTGTCCCGTTACCAGGCAATTTCCAACTAAAATGGTAAAGTTTCCTCGATTACTTCACTGAAATTGCATAACGTTAATCAATTTAACCTCCATCAAAAAAATTTGTTAACTGTTTACAGTTATGATCAAATACCCCCTGAAATTTTACACTTACGTGCAAAATGTCCCCTGAATCTGAAAATTTATATTTTTTGTATCATTGACTCAAAAGATAAATATTTGACGGAAGAGGTAAATTGATTAACGTTATGCAATTTCAAAAGGGTAATTGAAGTTTTGTTAATTTCATGGGGGTAATTGACGAAACTTACAATTTCGGAGGGGGGATTGCCTATTTACTCGTTACAAGAAAAAATAGGAAAAGCAAAAACAAAAACACAAAAAAGGTTGTAGTTTATGATCAAAGGAATGCTAGCAACACACCTTCTAACACACATTTTTCAACACACTCACTTTGATTGGTTAAATTTCACATGAGACCCATTAAATTCATATGGGACTCACATGCTTTGGTGAGACCCATGTGAATTTTAATCAATCAAAAAAAATGTGTTGAAAAGTGTGTGTTAGAATGTGTGTCGTTAGTATTTCTCTTATAATTATTAATAATTAGCACCAACATTAACAATTGTAGACATTAGTAACCCTTCTACTCTAGCACTTGTATACATAATTATTTTCAAATTAATTGTGAATTATATAATGTTTCAAATGTTGTCCTCCAGATCTAAAAGTGGTCATGACACAAGGACAGAATATGATATCCCTTGTGAAATGTTATAATGTGTTACATTTTTATTAAATGGGGTTCTATTATGTTTTATTTGTTTCAAGATCTTGTGCATTGCCGGTTCAAACATCAATAAGCCGAAACAATATTTTACCCGTTCAGTTTAATAGAATATGAAACTTGTCAGTATACATTAATATCCAAACTGAGTAAAACTTGTGGAATAAGGGTTTCATACAATTCATGATTTTATGTAATCCACAATGGACCGATAGTTTATGTGGTCCACAGTCACATAAACTTCTATAAATTGACGTTTTTTATTCATTCGTTCTCCACACCACAAGATGATAAACACTTATCCAATAGGAGCAAGTACTAACCTAGCTACAACTTACTACAACAAAGGAAAACTCAATTTGTTTATGGTATGTCTTGATGTTACACTGTCTGATTTGAAGGATCAAATGGATCAAACTAATGGTCGCCTCATTCATCGCAACTCAAAAAGGATGGTCAATTGAGTATCGTCGTCTGTCAATTGACTTAGATGGATGAGTTCGGTTTGCCTAGACGAATTTGTTATTTTTCAGATGTGTCTACACCTATTTTTTACAATATACGTCTATACCTGGACTAAAGATTAGGTGGAGAAAATATAAATTAATCGTATAACTTTAGTTTGTGAAGTAAGGACCATCAAAATTATGTAAAATAGGTTGTAGCAAATGGTTGTTCAAATATCATTGCTCTTATGTAAGAGTGTAAAGTTTGTAGTTGTGGCGTGCTCCATCATACATAGGATTCCTATGTTGATACTGTATGAGGAAGTCAGTAAAGATGGTTAGAGTGCTACATGACTTAACGATGGAGCCAAGAAACGCAGATCAATGAATTAAGCAATGTACCCTAGAGCTAAACTTATCATAAAAGAGAACACTCTTTATGTTTCTATTTGCCAAATCATAATGGTTCCCACAATAATTTTTTTATTGCAATTCTCCGACCTCACTATTTATGCTAGGTATGACAAGCATAAGATAAGCATTGGCTTGTGTCCAAGTATACCATTCCTTTTTCTAATAATTTTTTTTATGGAATGCATTAGATCCATACAATTGGATCCTATTACTGAACTATCTAGACAAATATGATTGAACAAAACCATGAGAAGCACTTGTCAAAGAAACTATTTTAGAGGTAAACTTCCATGTGTGGATTTGACTGTGGTTTTTCTTGTGAGATTGAAGTCGAAAAGTTGATTTATAAATTATAAATTGTCTAGAGAAGGATACTAATACATTTGCTTGAAGGGACCCGAAAGATCTTTAGAGAAGTGCTTGATAATATGATGATAAGCTCCTTATGTCATATGTAAAACTCGAGGTATCGAACTTATGAAGCACGGACACTCCTCGGATTAGGCGTGTCTCAGTGTCGAACACGCGTCGGTGTCCGACACCCACACGACATCTATGATTACACTGAATTATGTCATTTCCTCAAATTATTATCTGTGTCAGTGTCCGTGTCGTGTCCGGTGTCCGTGTTTGTATCCATGCTTCATGGTAACTAATCTGACCGAGACCACCACATCTATTGTGATGTATGTGCTTACCATTTCATAAAAAAACATTGTTAATTTGCTAGATCACCACACTGTTAGAACAACTAGTAACAAGAGAGAAAATAAACTGAAATCACCAAACAATGGAACATGTTTGGCTACAAAGTTCGGCCAAGTGTGCTTAGGTCTCTGACTACAAAGCAGCTATATTTTCATATTATTTGTGTGAATGGAATTCGGGTTTATAGTGTTACAAGTTTTATATAAATACTTCGGTCCATATTATAACGATGCTCTTAAACTGTACCACAAGAGGCTATCGCACTCCACACTCCAAATCATCATCCTCCAACAACAAACAGTTGCGCCAAACGAAACGGCAGGGGCTATCTCACTCCGCTCGCTTGCCTCCTGCCCCCCCTACACTGCTTATGAGTCATACTCTACAAGCACATTATATCTGAATGATTTCGCTCCATTTCGCACAACTGCACAGAAGTTCAGTACATATTTTCTCAAATTTTTATGGTTTGATTGAGTTATTATGTTTCCTTGTTTCTAGTACCCTCCGGTATACAGAATCCGAAATGGATTTGCCATCATTTCGGTTTCTACAATCTAAAGTTATTTTAGAGATGCTAATTTTTGTCTATTTTTTTCATTGTTTTTGTATGTTTGTCTTCAAATTATATGATAAGACCAAGATGACCCTTGTTATAAAGAAGAAAACGATGGTATGATCCTGATTTATTTATATTTGTGTGATTGATTTACACCTGCCGGATAGTAAAACATGCCTTGTTAATATTTCTGCTTGGAAAATGAAGGAAAGAGAAAGAAAGAGATATACCTAATCATATATCATTAGCAGTTTATAATTTTTACCTTTATTTCTTGCTTTCTAAGTTATATTTAAACTGCTTATATGAAAAAGTAAAAGAAGGAAACCTGCAGTACAAAACACACTGTAGAATTAACATCATAGGTACAAATGTTGTTTGAACAATCCTATAAATGGTTTCACACATATTGACATATATACTCTATACAATCAACAACAGAAAAAACAGGTCGGGAGACCAAAAAATTACAATACAAACATATACTAGTGTCCCTCATATAGTTGTAACACATATACATTTTTATACCTCAATTGAATGTATTTAACTTATTTCATATAGAAATGTTTGCATCGGATCAAATCTGTTGATTATCATTTAGATGCCTTGTGTCCTTGTCCTTTGGTTTGAGCAGCAGCTGCAGACATCACGCGCAAGCGGCGCGCAATTTCTGTAAAGGATGGCCTTACTGCAGGGTTAGGTGCCCAACACTGCTCCATCAGTGTTCTCCATTCTAGATCACAATAACTTGGGATTGTAGGTCTTAATGTGTTGTTCACAATACCTCCTGTATATATGAGTGTGCAAGAGAGAGTGAGGGAAAATATAAAAGCAAATAGAAAACAAGTCTGAGAAAGTAGATCATACAAGGTCCTGAGAGGTTGAACAATTATCACAGGAAAATTTTCAGAAATGCATGCATTTGAAGTTACTTGTAAGAACAAATCTCAGTCATTCTTAAATATATACACAAAAGCAAGAGGCATTGATTCTCTGCAATTTTCTTATCCACTGAAATGAAGTGTCATAGAAAACTTAACGAAGCAACATATATCTTAGGAACTTTGAAAATTATCAACGAAGATGGGGTGTACAATGTTCAGATGCATTATTATAATAGATAAGTTCAGACGATGCATACTGATTATCATGCGATTTAGTTTAAATTCTATCAATGATGTAAATGTACGGTTGAAGGAAAGGTTCAACACAACTTGAGTCTAAGCTACAGTAAAGAGGTTTCAAAGAGAAGAGAAGAGAAGAGAAAAGAACATTACCTATGATTGCACCGTAGTGCATATTAGCATATGGCTCCTCCCCAGTAAGAATCTCCCATAATACAATGCCAAAGGAGAATACGTCAACCTAAATATTTGGCAAGATAATTTTAGTCACCAATGCTTCATAGTCAATGAGATAAAATAAATTTAGAGGGACAGCAAAAGTCAATAATCCACCAAAAACCACAGAAAAAATTCTGGGTCAATGTTGAATCTGTACAAATTTGTTGGTAACAATTATGTATAAATAGAAGGTAAACATGAATTAACTTGTTGGTAGTGGCCTTAATCGTCGTTACTAATAGGCTTCTCTATTGACAAATATTAGTATATTAGTTATGTTCGTAACTTCGTATTTTTCTCCTTCACTAGAGTTTACATTGTGGTCAGCTTAACTCTTTCAACCCTTGGCTCAAACCATTTGAGTTACCAAACTCTCCTTTATCTTCACTAATAGTGATTCTAAATTTCCACTGGTATGATGTTAAATTTCACCTTTTCTGAAACCTTATTGCTGCTCCCATTCAGCAGCTCTGGTGCCATCCAAGGTAGAGTTCCACGCACACCACCGGTCACCAGGGTATTCCGCTTAATTTTTGACAGGCCAAAATCTCCAACCTGAAGAAAATCAAGTTTTTCAACATTGTCAAAATACTGAAGGCAAAGTTTAATAGAATCAATAATTCCCAACACATGAATAAATACCTTGCATATTGGCCGTAAAGGATCTTTCATGTTCACAAGCAAATTGTCACATTTCAAGTCAAAATGAACAATATTTTTTGCATGTAAATACTCCATTCCAAAAGCTGCATCCATCGCAATTATGAGCCTCTTGCGGCGATCAAGATACCTGGATGGAACCATGATAAGATCATGCAAAAATCCTTTCAACAATTTTTTTGATGATAAAAGAGTTAATGGTATCTAAAGACTACAACAAGCAGCAAAATGACCGGGCTTTCATTGAAGAATTTAATTCATATAAACCATCAGTGTAAAGATATTTTACACTGTTAATTAGTCATAATAGTCTGATCATCAAAAACAGTTGACTTTAATCATAACTACGTTTAAAGTCATACATGATTGCTTGTGATTCGCCAACAGTGTAAAGTGTTACACTGACAATGTATCAAAATTAAGCTCTTCATTGAATAATAAGCTACTTAGTAGAAATGCTATAATTTAGCAGGATGGATGCATTACCTATCCTTACGTAGCAAAACATGCCGAAGAGAACCATCAACCATGAACTCCGTAACCGTGGCCATTGTTCCTCCTGGTCCATCTTGAACTACACCATAAAAGGCCACCACATTTGGATGATGAAGCTTGGAAAGAATGTCAGCTTCCCGCCAGAACTCTATGGTCTAAAAGAGGACATGATTTTCATCGATATAAATTATTCTACTAGATAGTGGCATGACAAATAAAGGAAAATGGAATAAAAATCACTATGTGATTTATAGACAAGTTACCAGTCTCTCTTGTTCTGAAGAACGACCGGAGAAACAGCTTTTCTTTATTCTTTTAATTGCAACATCCGATCCCCTCCATTTTCCATGATACACAGTCCCAAAGGTACCAGATCCGAGTTCTCTCAGTTCTTCAAGATCCGCATTCATTATGATCTGTCATATTTATCATAAATATATGTAATGTAATAAGTGTTGGAAAATATTAACTTTAATTTTATAACATAACGAAATAATAGACCGTTAAGCCCCCAAGCCATCATCTAGTACAGATATTCATAATAGACCGTTATCATAGAAACTAAGAGCGATATTATCATTCGAAAAATTGTAATGATAATGAAAAATTTATTTACTTGGCTAACTAGTTGAACTAAAATTGGTAGATTTTGTAGAAAAGGCAGATATAATGCACGAGAGATTCTTTCCATATCTCAAGAGGAAAGGAAAGGCTCAATAACCATAATTTTGAATAAAAAAATATACTCAAAAAATGTCACCAATTGTGAAAATGTGTGATTTTATATCATTTATTCACGAAAAATAGTAATTTAATGTCCATTTCGAGAAGATCGATACTCATAATGCATCAGTGCTGAAGAACTATGATACATCAAAGTATGATTTTACCTGCAAAGTACTAATGTCAAACTCCCCAAAACTAATATCTTGAGGAACTGCAACCACATCCCTTGTCTCATCATTGCCATCCTACATTTAGTCCATCAAAGTATTTGTCAGCAAAAAAGAATCGTATTGTCTGCATGTTCATAAGATAAAGAACCATTAAAAACGTACAAGATATTCAGGCTCCTGAGCTCTATCGTTTTCCACTGTGGCGTTGACGTTCTTATTTTCATTCCCCTTAAGTTCAGTAGGGTTATTTTCTGGTTGAAAAACAACAGCCTCGGTTTTGGTGGTTACAGGTAAACTTTTCTGATTTTCCTCTACAAAATTTAGGTGGGAATGGGATTCCATGGGTCCTGTCATAATAACACTCTCTGCTGGTAGAGGAGCAGAATGCTGTAACATACCATCCCCTTCTTTTACTTTACTTACAGCTGATGAATAACCAAGATTATCCTGATCAATTAGAGAAACATTATCAAACCCTTCATGTGCCAACTTCTGAAAATATGACCAACTTTTAGGCTCGTGATTTTCCATTTTTAAGCTCAAGCCTGCTCTATCAGCTGGCAACGGACTAATATTTGCAGAATCTTCAGAATGAACTGCTTTTGAGAACATATCATAAAGGAAATCACGGGGAAACCTGTCTTCAATATCAATCAGAATGTCACCTTGAGAAGGTATAGATTTAGCATCAAAAGGTGGAGCTTGGACTTTAGCATCATTATTGGGATCCCTTGTAGGAACCGCAGACAAATTTTTCTCTTGAAGTTTAGATGCTAAATTCTCATTATGTTCAACGGAAGGAACGCGATGAAATGCAAGATGCTCACTGCCCTTGGTTTCATCGACTTGAGGAATTTTATGCCTATCTTTGGAGATATTTGTCTCATTTTCAGAAATTTTGTTATCTGATAATACCGGCTTCAAATCAGAATCCACACGCTGATATAACTTTGAATTCACCTGACTTGTTGCATCAGGCAAATGTTTGCTGCTGATGCTATGGCCATCTGCATGCAAGGGCTTTGCTGATGTGTTGGACACTGTGTTCAGATTCGACATATTCTCGCTGTGCAACATGTCGCTGGATTCATTAACTGAATTCATATGGTTCAAATCGGAAAGTAAATCTGACATGAGTAAGTGAGAACCATATGCATCATCCGACTTTGCAGACCGGTTCAACAAATCTGCCTGTTCCCTGGGAAAAACTCTCTCTGAATAATATACTCTATTAGGAAGCGGAGGTGGTTCAAGGCAACTGAAATCAATTACATTGGACTCAGCATCAACAAGAGCACGACTGAATGCGTCTGCGGATGCGGTATAGAAGTCATCTTCCCCAGATCTTGGAATCTGTGTAGGATTCAGCACTTCTGATACAGCAGCTGGAATCTTGTTTTCTAATGGAACTGCAGGATGGATTGCTTCTGATACAGAAGCTGGAACTGATGCCTCTGATAAATTACCTTGCAAACTTCCCTCGAATGGATTCGAAGGAAGAGAATATGGTGCTTCTGTTGATAAAGCGTTCACTCGGTCATTTGCTGCATGAATGACATTATCACCCTTTCTTTGTACTTGCAACTCACTGGATACTTGTCCTTTGCTTGTGAGTCCTTGGTTCACAACACCATGAGTAGGCAAAGAAACAGGAACCTCTCCGAGATTGAGAGCCGAACTGTTAGAAGGAAAAGCACCAGTGTGTATTGGATATTGACCAATTCCGCCTTGTTGAATGATTGGATCCTCGTAAAAGAACGGATAAGCTTCATAAGCATTTGAGGGTGTTGGTAGAATCGGTTGCGAAGACTGATTTGTCAATACCGAGTTAACATTGCCGGTTAAGGAAGAACTACCGACACCATATGATTCTACCGCAACTCTTTTAGTCTCCCTGTCAATACTTTGTCTGTCCAGTTCATTTATATTATTAGAACTTCCTCCACAACGAAGGATAGAGTTGCTTCTTGATTCCATGTCCATACCATTAATAGCAACGACATACTGGATTTCAGAATCACCACCATCAATGCTACCAAGACCAAACTGGTTATCCTCCAATTCATTTATCGAGAATAAGAACATCCTAAGCTTTAACGATCCTCTCCTTCTTTGTAGATCATGACATTCCTCCATCATATTTCGGAGATCCTCGTCGGAAGATACCGAAACTAGGGCATCAAGATCTTCTCCAGGGAGCTGATACTTTATTACACGGGTATCACTATAGATTGATAATATTTTCTGCATAAGCTCCGGCCAACTTATGTCCTTTCTTATACTAATAATCCGTGTTTCACCCCCAACATATCTAAGCTTTCCGTCACCCGGACGTGGTAATATTCTACCACCAAAGCTGCATAGAATCTTCATCTTCATAGATAAGTTTTCAGAAGATCCAGAGGAGGAAATTCCTTGAAAGACTCGGTTATTGTCTTGATTAGATGATGATCTTGGAATCGATCGAGCTGAGCCATAATTACTTCTTTCTTGATGTAGAACAGAATTCCTTCTGTCAAACTCTTTCGGAACTTTTTCAATATTTGTGAGGATAGAAATCTCGGAACCACTTTCAGATCCTGGATGACCTAAGATTCCTTTCAATTCCATATACCCTGTTGAATAATTAGGCTCGCCCACGACATTTGGAAACGCAGGCTTCTTGACATTCACCCTATCTCTCATAAACTCAAGAGCGAATTCCTCACCCGTCTGTATGGAGAAATTATGTACAGGTTTATTTTCTGACATGCTAAAGGCAGGAGGAGGCCTTGAATTGGTATGCATGCCATCCAGATGGTCTTGCCGGACCGGTTGCGGTGCAGAATGGAATTCCTCATTTCGAGGATCCATGGAATTGTATTGATGTTTCTGCATTCTTGACTGCCTAATCAATGCGTCATTTGTAATGTCGAATGCAAGAGTTTACTACAATGCCACAGTACTCAGAAGAAACTCAACATCATTTAAAAAAAAATCACCTATTATTTTAAATTCAATTTCCGAATCCCACTGATAAGACTGCTAAGTTATTAAACAACACAATGTTTGAACTCTTAATCCATAGCAATGAGTCGGAGAGAAGCTTCATTTATGCCACAGTTTATCTCACCATAATCGACATATGAAGAAGCTTCCACAATCTTCAGAACTATCAAGACTAACTACTGTATTTGATGATTAAAGTACGGTCAAAATGTCCCCCTGTAAGAATGATGAAATTTAGAAGCTTTTTAGCATGAGATTAAGATGGAACAACAGATACATTAAAGGAACAGATACAAAACAGAACAGATTACAAGAACAGAAACTGATACAATCAATAGAATTTATACCAACGATTAAAAGGGCAACCCGGTGCACTGAAGCTCCCGCATACGCAGGGTCCGGGAAGGGGTCCCACCATTTGGTGTATTGTACTAAAATTACAATTGAGCTACTAAAATTACGATCTAAAATAGATCATAGACCATCAATAGAACAGATTGCAAGAATAATAACTGATACAATCAATAGAATTTATATCAACGATCGAGCTATTAAAATTACGATATCAAATAAATCATAAACCATCCGCAAATTCATTTACCTGCCATAAATGAGAGACAAAAATATAGTCTCAGCCTCCTAAAATAGCTTGAAGAGTACAAAATCACATAAATTTCTCTAAAACTTATAAGGCTGAGAGGATACTATAAATCTAAGATTGTTCCTTCATGATCTTCATTTAGCTATTAATCAGACAGTTTAGTCTAGTCTTTGAATAAAAAGAGTCATCCATCTTGTACAAGGACGAATCATTCTGGAGAACCGGAGTTCGATTTCTGGGTGGAACTCCGGATTACTAGGGACCCTTTCCCTAAGAACCAAAGGGTTTCAACCCCCAGCTCATTCCACAACAACTTTTTAATTTTAAACCCTAAAGTACCATAAGAAGAAGAAAAAGATTTATAAAATGCACAATAGTGTTCTAAAAAACCAAATTTGATCATTTAATTGTCATATAGGGCACTGAAGAAGTTAGGTACAGGTTTCATCATGGAAAATAACATAACAAAAACAAAATCACATGCAAAGATTAAATGAAGTATAATTGAACAAATAATTAAAGTCAATTCTAGTCAATTTAACCACCTAAAAAAAGGATCCATACATAAAAAAAATATCATATCAATTCAAGTCAACTCTCATCAGAATCATGAAATCCAAAATTCATCAAACTTGAGGGGTCCTAAGTCCTAACTTCAACCTTTCTCCATCAAAATTCAACACACATGATAGATTATCATAATCTCATAAATCAAGTATAATTTAACAAACAAAAATACATATAATTCACAAAAGATCAAATAAAAACTAGATCAAGTAGAAAATCAAATAGAATTATCTAAATACCTGATTGATGATATGCTTCAAGAGGGTTTCACAATAACAGCCATGAAAAAAAAAGTATATAAATATCTTGAAAAGTAAGCTAAAAGGAATCAAACTTTGTTTGTCTATCCCATGTTTTTGTTCTATATTGAGTTGTGAAAAATCTGAATCTACTTGTAACTGTAACTGAATGATGCTTTTGGAACAAAATGACAGCACAGCAGCACAACACACACAAAGACAGATACTTTCTCTCTCTTCTGTCTTTACACACACACAAACAGTTTTATTTCTCTCTATATATTATATCTATCTGTGGTGGAATGTAGAAGCTCTATATGTTTGTGTTTTTTTTGTGGAATGATTAAAAAAAATAAGGTTGTTGTGTTGTGTCAGTGAAATAGTCAAAGAGTTAAGAATACAGTAAGACACAAAATTTTGTTCCTCTTTTTGATTTATTATTATATTCTTATTACTGCTACAGTTCGGTAATCGTTAAATCGTTAACTGCGCTTGTGTTTGATACATGCAGTATGTAGTGAAATTAATGCTACTCTTGGTTTTCTTAACAATTATATTTCAACACCTCTAAATTGTATTATATACTTATTATCATTATATTATTTTTCTCTCTTCGTATCAAATCACTAGATTAAACTAATGTTCACCAAGTCTTTGTAAGTTTAGCTCAGTTAGTATCGACAATGCATAATATATGTAAAGTTTGGAATTCAAACTCCAACCAAAAAAAAAAAACACGGATATCCACCAAATACTATTCTAAATTCTTTTTTGTTTAGCCATCAGGTTCTTAGTGGAATAGTGTTAGATTTAGACATAGTGGAGTTTGGTCAAAGATTGTTGTAAATAGAATTTGAACTTTGAGTTATTTCAATAAATTTGTCATTAGCTAAAGGATGAAGTTTAGGTGTTTTTTTTAATATGTTTTTCGTATGGTTCTTAATGAAATTAACAATAATGCTCTCGAATTTAGATTCTTCTCAAAGTTTGTTATAATAAAAATCATGGTTAATTTAGTTAATAACCGTGTGAAAAACAGTTAGAGAAAAGTACATAAGTTTTATCGTAAACTAAATTTCATTAACTATTTGAACCGTAACAAAACCTAGCCAATTATAATTATCAAACCAATTTTTTCCGAGGAAGTCGCAAGACAAAAAAGAGATGATCGATATCCTCCTAGATGCCACAACTGCCCGCACATAATTGTGCATTTGGCAGAAGCACTCGTCTCCTGATTAAATTATTTGTTGTTGGTATCCGATTGTGCAACATACACCCAACGAAAAGGTTGACCTTTAGTGGAACCTCTTTATGGCAAAAGTTATGTGAATAATATCCATAGTTAGGTTGACCCATTGAAAGAAGATAATTATAAACACTTATAACATTGTATTTTATGATAAATGAAGTTGCCAAATCCACATGTCTCCCACGTCAACCTGCAAAACAATTGGAAGTAATAATTTACAACACTCCCTTGCTTGCTCTTCCTCCCAAGAACTTCGTCATTTCCAGCGCCCCCACAACATAAAGAGAACATGTCAAACATCGAACATTTACTGTGAAAAGATACTCGAACATTTACTGTCAAAAGAAAAAAAGATACTCGAACACTTTAAATAATGGGTTTTGCTAAAAGACACCTTTTATGAAAGTGTTTTTTAGCAAGTTATTCTAGCAAAAACCCTTAAATAATAACCAACATTTTTGTAATTTAGAAAAAATAGTTTGTGCATAGAGAAATTTTAACTAAGAGTGGATATTTATCTTGCAAACCAATAAACTAGAGTTTAAACAGATATAAGATTGATTGTCAAATAAAGTAGATATATCATATTGGATATTTCATTTTTTTTAAGGAGGATATTTCATATTTATAACAATATTATTAAGAGTTTAATTTGTATGTATCTATAATATGAAATTATTTTACACATACTCTCCATCAGATATCACTATAAAATAGATATAATTTCTTATCAAGATGTTTAAATGGTGAACAAAATTCTCAATATATATCAACCAATTTTTGGACAGGTTATCAATTTAAACAAATAATAAATCTCATTTGGTCGAAATGTTCTTGATGATAGAAATTTTTTGTTCCTAGTCCCTCAAAAAACCTCTTTCTTGATTTTGTTGGGTCAAGACAACGGGTATTCAATTTTGTTCAAGATAGAATCTAGAAGAAACTAAAGGGTTGGAAAGGTAACCATATGTCTTATGCAGTTCACGCTATACCAACTTATGTAATGAGTTGTTTCAAACTTCCGGATGTGCTCAGATGGATTCTAGGGTGAGGATCCAATTAGGTCCCTCACCGATGAACCACGAGAAAAACACCAATAGATTAAATAAGTGGTTCAGATTTATTTAAATTAAAAGAGGGAACATGTAGAACTGCTCACATTCAATCATATTCTGCAATGGTTTCACCCGTTGTTAACCGTAATTAATTGTTACGAACCGAACCGAACCAAACCATTACAAATCAATTAATTCTTTTTCACACAAAAATCTGAACCCTTTTTTTAAACCCTAATTCCATTTCAAATTCAATCAAATTCACCATCTTCAATCTTCAATCACCAAATTCATTTCATATTGATTATTCTTTATCTGTCTCCACAGAATTTGGGACCTTATATATGATCCTAAATAAATGTTGGCCTAAAAGCCTTGAATCTGTGGCTACCATTCCTTTTTTAAGAACAGAGGTGAAACATTTTTATATAAAAAATGCATAATATGATATCGTATTTATCAGATATTAGGATAAGCGAAAATATGATAAATTTTGCTCTACTAATGTGTGGTCATTCTTCTTATCATGACAAAAATGAAGTAAAAAAGAAAATGGTTTTGGTGATTGAAGATTGAAGATGGTGACTTTG
>Ga0315914_1005881_pt1 | contig 17663 bp, 4 predicted proteins | sample MpolenodulesMG_FD_203920 | JGI IMG/M metagenome (GOLD analysis project Ga0315914, IMG submission 203920) | Medicago polymorpha root nodule microbial communities from Los Angeles, California, United States - elongated nodules | ecosystem: Host-associated > Plants > Roots > Nodule | place: USA...
TCATGAAAAACATTTTCAGTTTCAGAGCTAACACGGTTCTGCAGAGCTTCAATATTCAGTTGAGGGTTTATAGATGCAGCAGCTGATGCAGCAACTGTGGACTTCGCCTGGCCAATATTCCAATCACGGAAGAGGAACTGCCTGCTTAAGTTACTCTTCTCTATGACATCATCATCAGTAACTGTAAGCTTCCCTTGACCTCCACAAGAAACTCCCATTAAGGCAAGATTCTTTAAAAATTCACATCCCAGTGCACCAGATCCAACAACAAACACTTTAGCATCTTCAAATTTCTTCTGTAACTTTTGCCCAAAAACTGAAATCTGAGCATCGTAACGACTATTTATTGGTTTTAAATCATTAGGATGCAATGGTTCTGTAGGAAGTGATTCCACAGAGTCGAAGTAGAAAAACTGCAGAGATCATAAGATAACAGAAGTTAAAAAACCACAAATACAGACTAGAAGAAATGCAAAGTATTATAATCTCTGGGGAGGGAGCAAACTCAATACCGCAAGAACGAAAAAGAAGTTAAAAACATGATATTTACCAATAGACTCTGTATTTTTATAAGCCAAGCAAAACCTTATTAATCCAAGTATATCTTGGAACTGTTTCAAACTCTTATGACAATGCCTCAAGGTTTGGATTACTGTTAGACAGGGATTGTTGTGCAGGCAGAGGGAAGAACATGCAAAGCTTGAATGCTTGGGAAAACCATGCATATTATAAAAGAGGTCCAGAATCCAAACATTTAAATGATAGTCAAGACCAAATTTCACTTATTATGAGGCATCAGCTTCAACCTTGCTCAAAATATTGGAAAGCTTTTTTCCTAAGATCCAATATCAGATATAAGCTGTCTTTGTTTAAAATATAATTATGCCCAAAAATTATTTATACAAAAGACTAGAGAAGATGCATAGTTCTACTTCTAGAAATCCCAATTGAAGCAGCAAAAAGAACACGCAAAACTCAAATGGCTGACTAGCTCGGGAGAAATTTTATGGCAAAATACTTCCATATGGGCTAAAGTTTGCAGCACCCAATATTTCAAATTACAAGAGGATATAAGGATTAACAAGAAATATTAAATACCTGAAACAGTGGATGAAATTTCCCAGAGCATGCTTTGACAACCTCTTGTCCTACAATTCCACCAAACATGGCAGCCATAGGGTTCAATACTGCCCTAGCACCGAAGGCAAATTGCTGTAGAAGCTTGGGATTCACATCTTCCAACCTTCCATCACCTAAATTCCCATTAATATTACTGGCGATGGAAATGAATTTATGTGCATCTTCCTCTGAACCAGCGACGGGGAAGCGGCCTATCTCAGAAATGAACTTATCCAAGGCCTGGAATGCTAGATGCAGTAGAGGTGGGCGGTCAAACTTAGAAAAATCGCTAAGAAGAAATTCGCCTGGATCATTGAGTGCTTCCCTTAGAGGTTTGAAGTTCAAAACCTGGGGTTGTTTGGCCTGTGTGACAATACCACCTTTTTCATAGGCACCATAGTTTGTGGTGTCTTCTTCAAGAGTGAATGAATATGCTCTAGCATTTTTAATCTTTCTTGGCTTTCCGTCATTCAACTCTTTCATACCATGAACTTCAGAGAATACAACAAGGTCTCCATCCTGAAACTCAAGTCTCTCATCATCAACACAAGTAACTAGAGCAGGGTTGTCATTGCTGATGGACGCAATTATTCCAGTATGTGGTTCCTCTCCATCGACATCAACAACAGTAAACTCAGGCCCAAAATCACAAAACACGGAACCAAAAAGACCTCTAACTTCAGTTTTAATAAAAGCAATAGGAGGCTGGTGACTGTGGCAGTAATCATTGAACTCAACAGCTTTCTCAAGACTGACTTCGGTAAAAACAACAGCCTACAAGACAGTTATAATAAACAAATTTAAATTTATTCAAATAAGTCAGAAACTAATGGACACACTATACAACTCCAAAGAAGGACAAGTTTTACTGAAATGGTCAAGTAAATTTAAACTTGCTCCTCTCAGATGACTTCATTAATTGATCTACAATAGAATATGTTATTTCCCTTCACATTTCTACAAATTATATATAAAATAAAGTAACCATCAGAATTATTGTCTGTGATAGACGGTCTACAACAATATAAGGTAATGAACACACTTGTCTCCAATCATGTTATTGTTGACGGTCATTCCACCTAACATCTAATATCACATCAACACTTCCAAAAACCTTAACATTACATACAGATACTGTGTTTTTAAGATTTTAAGCAAGAAATACGTCTCATTTACTTCAAAATTTAATAAGAAATGTTATCTCCATTAACACTTCCAAAAACCTTAACATTACATACATATGCTGTGTTGTTTAAGATTTTAAGCAAGAAATACGTCTCATTTACTTCAAAATTTAATAAGAAATGTTATCTACATTATATTGGCTTAAAACAATAGTCAAATACATGTGACCCAGTTTGCAGCTATTCTTCCTTTAAAAATGTTTGGGACATAAAAAAGTAACATGAAAAATTAACCAATTAATCATAGACCCAAGACCAATAACTAAAATATTTCTCTAATATGTATGATATGTGACGAGTGGCATTATTTCTGTATGATATGTGACAAGGGACATTATTTCCGAAGTATGACATGAAGTTGAGAAATTGCTCGAGTACTTGATTGATAAGGGTGGCTCAAGAACTGAGCGAGTAAAGAAAAATTATTGGTAATAGCTAATGTTCAGCCCTCACCACATCCTAAAAACAAAAGTTACCAATTCAATGATTAGTAATAATAGGAGTGAAGTTTTTCCTCGTAAATAATGGGCCTCTCATCTTCTATCACGACTCTCCTAATTCGCAACTACTATAACTGTCTCATGAGTTGGGTTTTTTCTATACTATTATTAATCTTAGTTATACATTCAATTATTTTATACTGTAAACTTTAGAATTAGAATAGACAATAGCCACCAAAATAATGACTTCCATAAACGTTAATCACCAATTAAATATAAACCTAAGACCGAAAGCTAAAATATCACTCTTATATGTACCATATGTGACAAGTGACTTTATTGCTGAAGTATGACAGATACAGTTCTGAGAAAATGCTCAAGTACTAGACTAATAATGGTGGCCCAGGCACAGGGCAAGTAATGAAAAGCTATGGGTAATTGCTAAAGTTCTGTCCTCACCATATTCCTAAAAGAAGAAAGTTAATAATTCCTTGATTAGTAACTCGTAAAATAATATGCCCCTCATCTTATTATGACTCTCTTAATAATACGCCTCCCGTCTTATTATGAGTAGTTATATCTTCCATGATTTTATAATTTAAACATTAGCACTAGAATAGACCATACTCCCTAGCCACCAAAATAATGACTTCCATAAACATTAATCACCTATTATGCAAATGAATTGCCTTCATTCAATAATTTCAAATATTGAAATCTTCAAATCCCATTCTACATAATTAATGCAGAAACTTGCAGTGTTCTAGTTTTGTAGTCAAGAGAACTTCCTCTATTCCATTTCCAAACTAAATACAAGTTCCTATCAAGCTGTAATAATGTATTTATTTTATTATTTTAACTGGTTTCAAAACACCTCATCTCAGAGTTCAATGGAAGTCTAAATACACATTGGGACACCCGTTTTGACAGATAATAGTATGTTAGAGTCTATGCATACGTGCTGTATAAGTAATATAAAAAAAGAGCTGAGCCTCTACTATTATATAACTAGCAGATATATAAATTCCAAGTATATGTGTTGTACCCACCCAGTACAGATTCATAATGCAAATACATGATTTTTCAGATCTCATTTTCTCATTAGTTTCTCACATTCCTCACTTCATCATAGATTCATAGAACACAGTACAATTAAGATATTAGCAAAAGCAAATAACCCAGAAATGTAAATCAAATAGAGAGAAGTATGTTAGCAATATAGCATATGAAGATGAAACAAAGGCTTAGAACTAAATGCCAACATAATCTTATTTCATTTTCACAATGGCATTCTACTTTTTAATCATTATAATAGCCAGGTTTTGTAGTTGATATGCATCCATTAAATAGTGTAGCATATGTAAACTATGTAACAGAGGATCTGGGAATGCCTATAAAAATGCAAGATTAAAAGTTTGTCATTTCAATATTAAGGTGTGAATAAGGAAAATCATTTCCTACCATTCCATCCACAATCACTTTATATATGGTAGATATACATATGAATGCGTTAAAAAAACTGACTCCAAAAAAAAAAAAGTAGAGAGCAAAAGTAGAAGCACCTGGAAATTAGAAAGTTGTTCTTTGGTCAGCTTAGTTGTCAAGCTTAGTACAAGCACTGCGTTATTGAGTTCCTGCAGCTTACTGACAGAAGCCACTGCCCTGTTTTTACCAAGATCATTTTCTGAAAACACAAAATTGCTGGACAAATCCCATAACTCTACAGTCCCTTCATCGTGCAATGTTACAGATTTTACACCAGCAAGAATAAGATTCTTTGCTGCACACAGAAAATTTCAATCCAAGGCATTAGAAAAAGCTGACATGTTGGAATTATTATCACTAAACTGTTAAAAATAAAACATGAAACAAATGAAATATTTCAATTTGCAAAGCAAAGATCTCTTAATTAAATGACTTTAAATTGAATGGGACGTAAGTTAGTACCTTTATCATTTTTGGAATTAGGATTTGGATGTGTGCATGATGCCATGATCCTTAAACCTTACAGTGTTCTATAATCATAGAGATCTAGGGTGTGGTTGGAGAGCGATTTTATTAAGGTAGCATTTGGAAGGTTACTTTGGAAATACTTGTAAACATAGCTTATAAAATGTTCAGACTATTTTCAGCTTATTTTCCTAAGCTCCTATAGCTTATTGTAATAAGCTAACATTTAAAGCAGAGTTTACCCTATATCCACTTCGTTTGTTGAAAATACTATTTCATAATCTCTCAGCTAACTACTTATCAGTTTACTCGCTATAAACTATCAGCTATCAGCTATTTCTTAACACACAAAACTAGATCTATCAAATCAACAACGCATAAGTTCGTTAAAAAGAGCAATCGTTTTATTACCAATCTCAGCACCAAGTCCTCGCATTCCGGAAACAAGAACACTACTGGCGAAAAGCCTCCTCATAGTCTCCCTACCATACACAGCAAGCTGTCTGCTATGCAGATCCTCATCAATCTCCTGCGAGTTTGAATTTCCAAAAGCCATACTCGACGCCGCAATCAAATTCCCGGAACTGTTACTGTTATCACCGCCGCTACTGAAACTCTTGTCACTCTCTTTCACCGTCGATTCACCGTTCCGCGTCTTCTTAACCGAACCTAAGTTGGTGTTACTGTTGTTGTTAATCGGTTCTTCTACAACAACTTCTCCTTCACTAACTCTCTTTCTTGGAAGCATATGGTGAAATAATCTGCTGAATACGCACCATCGAGATTATCAACAAAACAAAACAGAAAAATTGTTAAAAACAAAGTGATTAAGTTAGAATCGAATCGATGAAATTGAAAACCCTAAGAAACATACGAAGATGATGATGAATCTGGAAACGTACCGATAAGGAAGAAAAGAATGGAATCTGATCGGAAATGAGAGAGAAATGATATTCTTTCTGCTCGGTTTGGAGTTGTGTAAAGAGTGTAATAGGGTTTGGTTTGATTTGGTAATAAAGCGAGAGAGACAGGGGTATTTCTGGATTTTTGTAGTGTTTGAGTTGGAGTTCTTCTAGTCTTACTTTTCTAGCAAGACTCACTGTGTCACTTGTCGAACTACTAAGTTATTGGTTGAATCATTTGACTGAGTCGAATAACTCGGTTATATGATTTGGCCTATATAAAAACTGGGTTGTTGCATGCATTTCTCATGACATTTAGGTTATATCATGTGTAACACTTGACTTGTTGTATGCATTCATCTTGACGCTTAGCTTATTGCATGCATTACTCGTGAGTCATGACACTTGGTTTATTACATGGGTAACACTTGGCTTACTGCATGTATTCCTCTTGACACTTGACTTGTTGCATGCATTCTTCACGAATCACCATATTTAGTTTATTGCATAGGTAACACTTGACTTAATGCATGTATTCCTCTTGACACTTGACTTGTTGCATGTATTCCTTATAAGTCATGACACTTGATTTATTGCATGAGTAACACTTGACTTGATGCATGCATTCTTCTTGACACTTGTCATGTTGCATGTATTCCTTATGAGTCATAACACTTGGGATGCATTTTAGGTGCCCAAGGATACAAATGGCAGGGTCTTTTGGCTGAAAGACAAAAAGGACAGCGCTGTCATTTTGTCATTTTCATATCCTAGGGTTTTGGTGCCAATGAACAAAATAGTGTAAAATTGTAGGACTTTTTTAGGGTTTAGTTATGGTTACATAGCATGACTTTCTTCCATTTGAAAAAAAATGGGACCAACTTGCAAAATTTGAGAAAATTAAAAGAAGGATGAAATTTGAAATTTTCAGCTTTTAGGTGTCATTTGAAATTCTCTAAATTTAACTTGGACAAAATACTTCATATTTTTCTATGAATTTGAAAATGCTACAATTTAATCATCCAACCAAATATAATTTAACTAGAAGGGTTTGAATTCCCTCAAAAGATTACATTACCTCAAAATATTTCCCTATCCAAGCATACTCTTAGACTTTATTTGTGAATTAGGAGGAAAGAGGTGAAGGCAAAGATATATAAGAGAATTCCTCGCCTTTTTTTAAGGAATGTTTTGAAAGTTTATTCAAAATCCCCCTCCAATGTATTTTTTTAGTTCTTCATACTATAGAGTTTTTGTCTATCCTTCCCGTTTCATAATTTTCAAGGTGAGGAGCTATTCACCCTTCCCATTTCATTTACTTATTCATTTATCCTCACAAGTCTCCTCTTTCTCTTTTCCACCAAACTCTAAAAACAAAGCTTTAAGATATTGTTCGATGCGATTATGAGCAATCATAACATAATTTTGTTTATTCGCAAACACTTTAGATCAAAATGTGGGACTCATATTTAAATGGTTTGAGTCTCTTACACTCAAACCTTAGCATGTTAACAGGTTCAACTTAAAAATATCTGTCTGAAATTTAACGGAGAAAACTGTTTTTGCTTGGACCAAGATGGGTTCAAGTTCTTCTCGCTTTTTAAAGTTACGGGTAGAGCAAGGGAAATTGATTTATACCACACATCTATTATTAAAATGTATTTATTCTCTATTTATATAATCATTAATTTTTTCATATGCTATGTATATTTTGAATTTAATATCTTCTTAATAAAAAATTGTTTTAATAATTGTCAAAAAAAAAGTTTTAATAGTTTTTATTTTAGGGGTTAGGCTAACAAGTGCCCTGTCAAGGATTTAAAAGAGAAAATAATTTATAAATCTTATGTAAAAAAAATTCATTTTTGAAGTTTCAATACGTTGAATACACAATTCTCAAATAAAAATCTCTTCTTTGGACTTCTAAACAAGTGCATAAGGACACTTGTTAGCATTTTTTTTTTTTTATTATTTATCAATAGTTATGGTTCATCATATATTTTCTCACCGAGTCTTATGCCTTGAATTTTGTTTTTCAATTCCCTCATGAACATGTTCATGCAACTTTTTGATTTCATTTGCTCTATCTTCAACGTTTACACTGGATTGTAGAGCGCTCGAAAAGGTCAAGAAAGGGTTAAGTCTAATAGAAGGGGACACATAACATAAATTACCTCAAATGAGCATTTATCGATAGCTTGATTGGTTTATCTTAAGTGAACTCAACTTGTGCAAGGATATAATCACATTGTCTCAAATTCTTTCCAAAATTTCAAAGTAAATTCTCCAAAAGCTTGTTAACTACTTTTGCTTGTCCATCTGTCTGAGGATGACTATAAATTGTAGTTTAATACCTTTCTCTTCCACAATGTTCTCTACAAGTGGCTTAAGATTTCACATTTCAGTAAGAAGTGATGGTTTTGGGAATGTCATTAAGACAACAATTTATGTATAGCATAAGTTTTCAACTTAGTATCATTAGCCGTATATGAGGCAACAAGTTAAAATAACTTCTCCTTTGCTAGCTAGAGTGGCCATATTTTGGCCTTATTGATGAATTTTGAGTTATGTTTCTGATTTTAATGCTAAAGTTATTTCCAATGAAATACTATGATTAATCAATACTATATATATATATATATATATATAAGGAAAACTACTCCTTTCCGCTATTTTTGGTTGAATTTTTCTTTCCAAAAATGCCCTCATTTTTTAATATAAATAACATATGTAACAAATAGATAAAAATAAATTTAAATATTAAAAAAATGTAACAAACATGATATGAATATATATATATATCTTTGGTTTTTTTCCTTATCATTAATTATAACAAACTAGATGAGTATATTTATACTTACTTTTCATTATCTCAATTATACCCTTAAATAAATTTGTCTATAATAAAAATTGTTGCTGGTGTCATTAGAAAAAGAATTTATATTATATATTTTTGTTATATTGTTGGTGTCATTGAAATAGATAATCATGGTTAGTTTGGTTTGTTATAAATTGAAAGAAACAAATATTATATTTTTATTTTTAATCAAAATCAAAATTTCATAAATAAATAAATAAAAACGTTCATAATTTTCAAAAGTTAGCGCAATAAAAGAGTGGAAAGACGAACACGTGAGTGCCATCTTTTTGCTAGTTTCCATAAAATTAAAATATTGTTACTCAAAAGTTCAACAAAACATCGTTACTCAAAATCCAATGATAATATTATCAATACAAGCTAAAAAAGGAATTGTCTCGTTTATATTCATATGGAATTTATGCTTCTTTATACTTATTGATTAAATATTGTTTACCTTATCATAATACAAGATAACATGCCCATTGTTACCACTATTGTAATGTGGAGGATCTCCTTTTTCTGAGTTTCAAATGGCTAGGCCAAGATGGAGCCATGGCACTTTACAGTTTTTGGACCTTTCACTTTCGAATCCAAATTTCACCTCTTTTTTAAGAGGGAATTTCACCCTTTTTTAGATGCCCACTAATGAAATCTATTGCACATTCTTGTTGAGCAAAAGTGTAAGCATTATTATCAAAGAAAAGCATATGCATGTGATTGACTTTAAGATACGATCGTTGTTATACTTCAATACCTTTTGAATTGCTTCCTTTTTGTAGAGGTGTTTACCTGTAGTTTTTTCTCTCTGTTTTAATCTTCTTGTTCTCAGGATAAAATAAATCTTAATAATCTCGAGTACGATCGAGAGACTAATAAAATTCAATTATGATTATTTCGTTCAGAATTTGAACTTGGTACTCCTTAACAAATAAAATATATTGTTTGTTGGTCAATGACGGATCTACATTAAGGGTGTTGGGACACCGCAATCACCTCGATTGTAGAATTAAGAGATGCATTCAGGTCACTAGAACTTATTAAATAATTGGCTTAAATGTTCTTTTGGTCCCTTAAGTATTTAGTTGGTATCGCTTTGGTCCCTTAACTAAAAAAAAGATTGTTTGAGGATTTTAACTTTTTTTTTAGTCTCGTTTTGGTCCCTTCTGTTAGGTTTCCGTTAGGGTTTAAAAAAAAAGTTAACTCCTGAACACGTGTCACCTTGTCATTGGCTCTGAGATTATTTTTTTACAATTTTTTTTTAAAAATATATATACTTTTTTTTATTAAAAAAGTCCCACAGCCAATGACAAAGTGACACGTGTCCAAAGTTAACACGTGTCACCTTGTCATTGGTTCTGGAATTTTTTTTAAAAAATAAAATATATATTATAAAAAAAAATATTCCAAAAAAATATATATATTATAAAAAAAAATATTCAAAAAAAAAAATCCCAGAACCAATGACAAAGTGACACGTGTCCAAAGTTAACACGCGTCACCTTGTCATTGGTTCTGATTTTTTTTTTTTTAAAATAAAATATATATTATAAAAAAATATTCAAAAAATAAAAAATCTCAGAGCCAATGACAAGGTGACACGTGTCTAGGAGTTAACTTTTTTTTTAAACCCTAACGGAAACCTAACAGAAGGACCAAAACGAGACTAAAAAAAAACTTAAAATCCTCGAACAATCTTTTTTTTAGTTAAAGGACCAAAACGATACCAACTAAATACTTAAGGGACCAAAAGAGCATTTAAGCCTAAATAATTTTTTTTGTGAAGAATTAAGTACACAACAATGCGAGAGATAAATTATTTAATACATGTTTGGTAATTTAAATAGTGAAATATACTTTTGATAATTTAAAAAATGAAAGATAGAAAACAATTTTAAAACATAAAGACAATATAATTATAATTTGGAAATGTTGAGATATCTTCAATTTTTTGGTATATATTGGTATATATATTTGTAATCTTCAAATTTTTGCTTGATAGTAATAAACTATCATTTTTTTCTTCATTCTTGCATTCATACAATAATAATTTCCAAATTCTTTGCCTCACTATTCGAAATTCCTACATCCGTCCATGTTGACTTTAATTTTTGAAACTCGATAGGAAATGTGGATTATAAATAGAATCTTTTATAGGGATCTCACAAATTTGGATAGGAGTGTAGTGCTATTGTTGCAATTGAAGGAAGTAAATAAATGAAGAATTCACTAGATAACTTCAAAAGTAATATGCATGCATAACATAAATATTTGATGCAGATTGATTTAACCACCCCGCCAATGAACAAATATTTAATGAAATACTTTGTCCTTATACATAAAATTAGGCTCAATTTGATAATGGGGGCAGATATATATCATATATGTGTAAAATTCCTTGTATCCCACACCATCAAGAATGTGTCACTTCGCACCTGAAATGGTTGGATTATTTCCCCACTAAAGAAACACAGAATCAAATGGAACCCACTTTTTGATCCCATTAAGATAGCCTCCATGAAACAAAACAAAACAAAAACTAACTAATGACCACTTGTTGGCCCTCAAAACGTGTTATGTCTTGGTTTTTCTTTTTCGTTATAAATTTTCTTTTTAAGGAGAATAAGTGTGGTGTCCGGGATTCCAACTCCGACCCATGTATATATTATGCAATATCTCTGCCAACTGAGCTAAACTCACGGGGATATGTTTTGGTTTTCTGTTCCTCACAAAATTATCATAGTTTTCACCAAATAATATTTCTGTGATGCATTTTATTTATTTATTTATAGAAGATAAATGTTAGTGGTTAATTTGTTCGAAGAATGGAGAGTTTTTTAGTAGCAAGGGTCGAAGCGTAGATTGAACTTTGGACCTCCTACACAACACTCTTTAATTAAACATCATTGATCATGGCGTTAAATCGATCATGTTACGTCGACATATTCGATAGCAGCGTGACTGTTTTACTTTCGAGTTACCATTGATTAGGTTACAACAAAAGGAATTTTAGTGACCTCAATAGGAATCAAACCCCCACCCATTGGAAAAAGTGATGGTTACTCTCTGATCCTTAACTTCAACTAATGACAACTCCCTAAGATAAAAGTGGATAATTTATATATCTTCATAACTGCTATATAAACATGACAAATTCATTTCTATATGTTAACTTTACAATTTTCTTTCAACATATTAGGTTCATCAAAGGCTATATATATATATATATAAAATTACCTATTTTTGTTGTATGGTTGCAGCAATATGGCTAAAATGTCGGAGAATTGAGGACGTTTGGAAGGGGTATTGTTCCAGCATTTTGTCATAATGTATTTAAGATTTGGTTGGCAGTCCTTGGGAACTTCAGGTCTAAGGCCACAAGCAGCAATGCCAACTGCTGCCTGCACAGGAGAAAGTGCAGAATATGCTGCTTCACCACTAACCATCTCCCAAATTACCATTCCATAACTATAAACGTTGCTCATCGATGTCTCTGTCACGCTTTCAGGGTCTCCTGCAATTATCTGTTTTCAACCCAAAAAGGAAGAGGAGACAAATGGTTAGCACGAACTAGGGTTTGGATAAACAACTTAATTAAGCATGTATAACATACAAATCAAAGAGTGTCACCAACATTCACGTGAATTGGTGTGTTTGTGTGATATGTAAGGACATTTTCTATTGGAAGACTAATCAATAAAGCATGAAAACTAGCTTGTTTATGCACAACAACCAAAAACTATATGGTTTTTTGGTACTCTTGAGTAAGTTTTTTGATGTACTGTCTATCAAGTTCTCACTTTTCTCTTTGAATGAACACCTTTATTTGATAGTTTTTTTTTCTTTCCAATCTGCGTACGAGGTGTGAGGGCATTCGGATCATCTTCATCAATAAGACAAATAACTATAATACTGCGAAAAAGACCATATCAAAGGCTTGAGACATGCGGGCTCCATTCTCAAATTAAATCCGGTATAATTACAATTACATAAAGCATACTTAGTGTATAATGATAGACACGAGTGGTTAGTGGTTAAATAAAGGTATGCATGCATTATAAAGGGAAAGCGAAAAAGTAAATTAATAAGATATGTTAGGCATGCTCAAACAATGATGTCAGGACAAGTGACATAAACTTTTTTCAAATGTAAGCTAGTTTGATGATGTTTCACATACAATGTATCGAAACAACGATTTTTGAGACAAAAAAGTTACTGTAAGTCTCTCTCCGGCTCAACTACTAGCATGTCGTTTTCATGCTGAACTGGTCCATAAGAGCATAAAAAAGAGATAATAGAGCCAAAACACTATACTGGAATTTTTCTTTGAATTAGCTAGTGTATACAGGGACAAACACAGCAACAGAGAAGACAAATAAGAAAATTCACATAACAACTTGGTCATATTACGCAAGAAGAAGAAAACACCAAAAAAGGAAATCAGTAAGAACATAGCTGCAATTCTTCCTTGAACACATGAGGGATAAAATGAAATTTTTAAGAAACTTTACTTAGTGTCAGATAGCTAGTTATAACATCCTAAATTAGTAAAGATCTGAACTTCCTTGAGGAGAACGCTAAGTTGGCTAAATAAGCATCTCAAGCAGACTTTTTCCCCATGTTTGATAGAATTTGATCTTATTATTGCTTTTAATCAGTGAGAATAAGGGTGCATATACAAAGTTCTACTCCTCCATCTCATTATAAATGTCATGTTTGAAATATTTGCATGTCACAAACTATTTGTCACTTTAAAATACCAAGACAATACTTGTTTCACTTTTTTCAATATTACCCTAATTTAATTAAATAGTCCACTTAACTACTTCACAACTGCTACTTTTAGCAACTCAAATTAATGTGAGTATTTTAGTCTTAACAAATTAGTGTACTATGAACAATAACATAACTAATCATTTTTTAATAAGTGTGCATTACCCTAAACAACACTTATATGACACAAGGAGAGCATATGATTGAAAATGCATACTCATAGTAAATCCATGAGCATAAGAGAATTAGTATTTTCTCACCCTATACTTAAATACAAATCATTATGAGTCAATCTTTGCAGGCAGTGTTACAAATTTAATGTCAAACCATTATTAGATTGTGTCACACAAATACTGTATCCGATATGTATTGTATCCGATACTTGTATCATGTCTACATCGCAGTCTGTGTGTTAAAGGCAACTATGTATAGCTAGGACGCATATTTGTGCCACATAATCTTCGATACTTGCAACAATTTAACTTGAAAAAAAAGGGAATGAGTAGAAGCAAACCTCAGGAGCTAGCCACCTATAACCATCAGTTTCATACTCCATTGCTTCTCCAACACTCTTGCAGGCAGTGACTACACCCATATTTCCCAAACAAGCATTCCCATGCCTATCTATCAGAATCCTCTGTGTATTAAGATCTCTGTATGCAACACCATGATCATTCATAAACTTGATCCCCTCGGCTACATCAACCGCGATTCTAACAATATCCTTACTCTGAAGCTTCTTGTTCTTTAACATTAAGTCATGCACAGACTTACCTACCATGAACTTAGTCACCACGCATAACCCATGGTTATCATCCACACATATGCCACAGAACTGCAGAATGTTTCTATGGCCACATGTCATTAGTTCCAGAAGATCTTTGTGGAGCTCGAACTCGTAAGCATTTCCTTTTTCACACCCTTTCAGCTTCTCGATTCCAACCCTTTTCCCCATGTAGACCCCTTTATAAGAATTAGGTCCAATCTGTTCTGTAAACTCAACATAATCAGCATTCAACAACCATTTCTCAATCTCATCACCACCCGACTTTATCGTCTGCCATTCATCGACCAATACAATGAAAGATGAGGTAGGCAAAGGCATCTGCAGCTGAATCTTTTGGCTAGAATTCTCAAACTCCTTTCCACTACCACTATCTTCTCCAATCTCCCCTAATTCTCTCCCCTTGAAACTCTCTTCCTGACACCCACAAAGTCCAAATGAAAGCTTCACATTCACAGAACCTGTTTTAGGCTTCTTTATCGCAAACTTCAAAGCATTCTCAACTCGGGTTTTGACCAATTTTTCATGCCCGGTCCTAACAACAAGAAGAACAACCCCTAAGGTGAAACCTTTCCTCTCAAAGATCTGTGCCCTCTTGCTACAAATGGAGAAACTATCCAAAGCAATCGACATTGCAGGCCATGAAATGACAGCGTTGCAAGCAAAATTGAGCTTCAAAACAGACCCCTGAGCCTGAACCTCACCATCACGACCACCACACTCTTGTTGAATCAAAATCGCAGGCTGATCACTTTCCAATGCCTGTTCCATCAACTTGATGTGAAGAAACACATCCTTCATATCAAATTCAGCCTGTGCATAACTATAAAAAAAAAAAAAAAACACAAACATAAAAAAAAAACATTTTTAATAAACAAATAGAGAAAATCATCATAACCCATGTTTACTTTTGTTGTGTTATGCTAAAAAAATAAAGATTTTCTTAGAAATTTATAAGAAAAAGTGAGAATGAGATACAATAAGACCCATTTTATCAATACTTCATTGAGTAAGCCGTCACTTTGATCTCTAAATGTATGAGACCTATCACTATAGCCCTTGAACGTATTGAAATTACAAAAACATCTGACAAACTGATGACACATTCGCTGACCAAACTCTTAGAAATCGTGTGGGTTTAACACAACCCCACAAAATTAGCTTGCGAGGTGAAAAACACACCCTCACGCCCATCACTATTGGGCTTGATGCATGGTCCGCTAGCGGAAACGGATCTTCGAGTAAAGCTCAAATACAAACTTAGAAATCGTGGTTGGGTCTAACAAAACCCCGCAAAACTGACTTATGAGGTGAGGATTGTCCCTACTTATAAACACTTATTCAGGCCATCTCTCAACCAATGTGAGACTCTTTAACACAAACTAACTAAACTATAATTAACCAACCGATGACAAATTCAAGGACCAAAATAACTAACAACACATGACACATTTGAGGACCAAACATGCTAAAAAAAGACACATTTAGCTGTTTTTGTAATTTTGATACATTCAAAGACTTATAGAACAAATCTCAACACACAATCAAGAACCAAAATTATTGTATATCCTCAACATCGTGTATATCGTCATTTTAATTCAGTTAATTCCAATCTATCAAAATCAAAATAGTAATAACAATAATAACAACATAACATCTAATAACTCTATTATAATTGACTTCTTACAATCACTAGGAAAATGAAGAGAAGAGAGGTACCTGAGAGGAAGAGAATTGTAATGATTACGAATGCTGGAGATAAGATTATCAGGAAGCTGAGTTCCAGGATAAAGTTGAGTAAGATTACGAAGAACAGAAGCCCAAGCAAGTTTCTTAGAAGAAGGAGGAGACTCAGGATTGTTACTATTACTAAGGTTGAGTGTGTTTTTGAATGATGTGATTGCATCAGAAAGATTACGACCAAGTTTATGAAACTTGTTCTTGTGTATGAGAATGGAAGAGTCTTTGGAAGGAAGAGAAAGAGAAGAAGAAGTAGCTTCTGATCTGTGGTGAGTTTTCATGAGGACTTGTTGTTGTTCAACTGTGTCTTCATCAGTGATGGTGGTTGTGGTGCGAGTTGGCCAACACTCTAAGGCTGCAGCCATTGGAAATGTGAGGTAGAGTGTGATGATTTGAGGGAAGAAAGGCCAAAAAGGTGGTGGGTGGTAGTGTGGGGATGATGATACTAATTTCAATGTGTTTTGTGAGGTTAGTACTCACTTCACTAGTCACTAGTAATAAATGCCTCAAATGCTATTACAATGCAATCTACTCAAATACTTTCAGGCTATTATGGAGGATCAAAGACCCTAATCACAATGGGTTAGAAAAAATAGTTGTTTTTTTATTTTATACTGTAAAATCGACGAATAAGTTATACTGTATAACTAATTTATAATGAATATATAACATTAGAACTACGATGCATTACATAATTAGTATTAAGCTGACATTGCTAAAGTATCATTGGGACTCCGACTTTTAATCGATATTTATATTCAAAAATTGATAAATTTAAATAGTAAAATATTATGAATAAAAATGATATTACTAAACTATGAAATACGTCCCCTAAAAAAACTATAAAATGCGTATTTTAAGTTATTGATTTGAAGCAAAATTAATTTAATAAAGTGATTTATGGATACATAATTCTTTAAAAAAAAATCAGTAAATCAGAGCTAGCTATTTATTAGCTATGTATCGTGGATAAAAATGAAATTAAGATATCTTTGAACATTAATGTAGTAGTTGATTTTGCCACTCTAAATTACAATACAATACCACTGATTTATATTTACACAAATTTACATAATACCGTACATAAACATATAGTTCCTTCAATTATTCCTATAAATAGGGATTAGGCTAGGAAATAGGGAGGAGAATTTCAAAGCTTCACATATCACAATTAGTTCTATCTGTTTTCAAGATATGCATTAAATGCACTTATGATATACCTCATTAAATACATGTGAGACTTGCTAAGGAAGCTAGGTAAAGATGTTTAGGAGGGAAATCAAGATTAGGGTTAAGCAAAAGCTTAACCTAATAAGCTTTTATAATAAGAAGATTTTTTATTATGTGATATTCGTGAAAATAATTTAATGAATTATTTAATGTTTTACTATGTACACAAGGGCGGATCCACCGTATGGCTAAGTGTGACTGTAGTCACACTAGATTATTATTCAATTTGTTTGTTACTACCGGAATCGAACATGTGATACATTGGTAAAAATGACACGCCTAAGCCATTTTGTTAATATATATAGTTTCTTTAATATTTTAGTCACACCAATATCGAAAGTCTAAGTCTGCCCTGGATGGATGTGCATATCAATTAATTTTATAATATTTTTTCAGTTTCATCCACATGAGGATGTGGAATTCTCTTTGAGGCATTGACGAATACTAAATATGGATATCAAAATTCAATCCCTTTTTTTTAGACTTAATTGCAGTTTTAGCCCCCCAACTTTCTCAAAGTTGCGATTTTGGCCCCCTAAGAAAAAAACTACAAAACAGCCCCCTAAGTTTTGCATCTGTGGCAGTTTTGGCCCCCAAGGCTGATATTGACTCAGTCTACGCTGACGTGGCACCTTAAATGAGGTGCCACGTGTTATCTTTTTTTTATTTTTTTTTGGCCTTGGG
>Ga0315914_1005882_pt1 | contig 17660 bp, 10 predicted proteins | sample MpolenodulesMG_FD_203920 | JGI IMG/M metagenome (GOLD analysis project Ga0315914, IMG submission 203920) | Medicago polymorpha root nodule microbial communities from Los Angeles, California, United States - elongated nodules | ecosystem: Host-associated > Plants > Roots > Nodule | place: USA...
GAATAGATCCTTTATTTACAATAGCAATTATGATATTTATAGCCCACCAGCTCTCAATTGGAGGGATACTTTTGCCTGTTACTTGGCTCCACCTGATACTCTCAAACCAGAAGAGATTCCTGTGGTATGCAGGTACCAGTATTTTTGTATGCATGTGTATAAAATTTATGTGCTCCTTGAACTTTGGTTATTTTGTAATCTGTTTGCAGCACCGACACACTTCAGATTAAATGTGTCAGTATCAGTGTCGTGTCCGTGTCTATTTAAGTGCTGCATAAGTTAACTCAAACTTATCTTTCTGCATATTACATTCTCTATCTAATCTTGTCTTATTTAAGATTTATTGTCTCAATTATAACAAGAAAAAAACACAAATTTTAAGCTGCATTGATTAATTGGTGAAACTGCTTTGGCACCGTTGTTTTGATGTTTACTAGAAATGCATATTTTCGCGGAGAGGTCTAGTTATAAGATACAAAACAAATATTAATATATAAATCAATTTAATCAAAGTTTGAATCTTGGCTGAAACAATCTTTAGTCGGAATTTACTTATCTCTTAGACGGACTCAGGATAACCACGACCATTTTCAATAAAAATCGGAGGGCAAAGACCAAAACAATATAAAAAACCAACTGATAGAAATTATTGAAGGTCTGAAATTGAATTTAATCCTCAATTTTTTTTCTTCTAATTGGCTAATTATTGTTGCAGAGATATACTGCTAGAATATAGAAAACACATGATGAATCTAGGGACTCTACTGTTTGAATTGTTATCAGAAGCTTTAGGTCTGAGTCTAAATCATTTAAAAGATATGGATTGTGCTCGAGGGCTATTTGCTCTTTGCCATTATTATCCTTCTTGCCCTGAACCAGAATTGACTGTGGGAACAGCCAAGCATTCAGACCATGGTTTTCTCACAGTGCTTCTCCAAGACCATATTGGTGGTCTCCAAGTTCTTTATGAAGATAAATGGATTGATATAACACCCGTACCTGGAGCTCTTATAGTTAATATTGGTGATCTTCTGCAGGCAAGTTTTCTGTGTCCTTATGCGTATAGTTTCCATTATGAAAGAAAAAAATTAAAATGCCACTTATTGAGCAATCAGAATGTGTCCTATACTAACTAATCTGTAAAACAGACACCAAAGCTACTTAGGACAATCCATGCAAACTAAAATGAATAATCTAATTTATGATGGTTCAAGCATATTATATGTATTATGCTAATAGTCCTATATTGAATAAAATATGATATGAAAATTTGTTTACAAGTAGAAGGCATATTTCACCATGCAAGCAGGTTTTATTAGAATTGAATTAGCTCAATCCAAATTCCAAGATAGTATCAGAGTCTATCCAAGATCCATTAGAATACACGCTATCTGGTTAGTCTCTAGATGTTTAATCATGGGCGTAGGAAGCGTGTTTAAGAGTCCAACATTTAATGAGTTATTGTCAGAAAATGTGTTTATAAGTAGGAGGCATCCTCACCTTACAAGCCGAATAACGCTTTGATGGTTGAGTTTGAACCAACCAAATTGTAATATCTTATCTTCCATCTGATTTGATCTATTTATTAGTACTAAGAAATATGGATAAAATTCTAATTACATAGATAGAACCCTTCATAACTTGGAGGGTCTGCATCTTCCTTTGGCAAAATGTAATATCTTATCATCCTAATTACATTACAATCTAGTTAAACTGCTTCAACCATTTTTCCTTATTTACCTTTTCTGATATTTTTACCTTTTTAGCAATATTTTCATCCGGTTCAAAGTTCAACTATGGTTGAACCAAATAAACCATGACCTAGAGATTTCATCAATTCGATCTCCGATTTGGTTGTTAAGATATTAATCAGAAGGATATACAATAGATGTAAACATATAGCTATATTTTTTTTTTTTTGCTTCAAAGCTAATTATTTGTTTGTTTATCTTGTAGCTTATAACAAATGACAGATTCAAGAGTGTTGAACACAAAGTACTTGCAAATAAAATTGGTCCAAGAATATCTGTAGCATGCTTTTTCTCCACAGGTCATTGGTCATCCTCAAAGCTCTATGGACCTATAAAGGAACTATTATCAGAAGACAATCCTCCTAAATACAGAGAAACCACGGTTGCCGACTATTTAGCCTACTTTGCAGAAAAAGGATTAGATGGTACTTCTGCTCTTACACATTACAAGATTTGAACTGGACAATCTGGAAGAAAAAATGTTAGCTCATAATACAAATACTGGAATGAACTTGATTAGTTGGTTGTGATATAGTTATTCATCAATTCCACAAGATTATGACATGAACTAGATGGTACTTCTTGCTATCGATGAATTACAAAGTATAAACATTCACTTATTGAAAATAAAGGTTGCTTATGTTAGATCTGCAAAGTGATAAAACTTAACCTCCATATATGAAATAATAGTAGAGAAATCTTTTATGAACTAGATATTCAATATAGAGAAGATGCAGTTATTTATACTATGAAATCTGGATTGTACTTTGAAATCTTACACTTATTTATACTATGCATAGCAATATATACAAATCCAAGTATAGTCAGTTAAACATCTACAACTAACTATCATAACTATCTCAACTGTCAAAACAATTAGTTAGTTAGTTAGTTACCTAACTAGTCAATTACTTGTGAAGCAAGTAATTGCCTAATCTATCGTATTAAACTGTTTTGAATGACATTAAATGGAACATTACTTTATTTTAAGGGTAAATGGTATGTTACCTAATAGCAGATCATTTTTTTTTCTTTCTCGGGTACCAGATTAGATAGTTATTCGTATATTTTGATTCCTCTAAAAAAAATAAAATGTTATTCATATATTTTGCTGTTATATGGTTGTATCTCAATGTTAATAGGACAAATGGATGATAATATATAAGTATTTAATACTAGTATTTTGACATGGGTTAAGAGACTAATCTCATCCGGAAGTCCCAGCTCAACTGATAAAATCGGGGTTCGAATCCCGATACCTCCACTTATGTGTGTGAGATTACGGTGGTTTTGCAAAATAAAATAAGAGACTGATCTCTACACTTTTGAAGAATAAAAAGGCTAACTTCTTTGAGAAGAAAAAAAAGCTAATTAGTAGGAAGTTTAGTTATCATGTGGCCCAAAAAGATATAATATCAGTGAATTACTCTTCTCCCGTCTGGTTTTGCTCATCTCCGTTCAACGTGAGTTAATTCACGCTAAAAATACACCTACGTAAGTTAACTCACGTTGAGAATGCGCCTGCGTGATTTAACTCACGTACGACTATTCAACGGAAATGAGCCAAAAATAGACGGGAGAAGAGCAATTACTATAATATTGTGACCATTGAATGTGAAGATGGTCCATCATTACCTTGCAAATTTAACTCACGTACGGCTATTCAACGGAAATGAGCCAAAATAGACGGGAGAAGAGCAATTACTATAATATTGTGACCATTGAATGTGAAGATGGTCCATCATTACCTTGCAAATGAATTTCAATGTCTGGTATCTACACATTAAATGCAAATCAATGAAAATTAAGGATCAAGGAGGTGGTGTCCCATCAACATGTTGTGTTGTCGTGTTGTGGTCGAAAGTTGAGAGGAAAAACAATTGCTGAGATTTTGCTGGTTAGAAAAGTCTCAATTCTTGATAAGAATTCTATAGACACTCTCTTTTCAACACTATATCTAATATTTATTATTTTATTTGATAAAATCAATGTATATTTTACCACTTTAAATGAGATACATTTTTAAAGTATGTGATACATATTAATTTAAATCAATAAAAAATAAGTGTTAAAAAAGATGTTCAAAATAAAGTATTGCTATCCTAAGAAAAGAACATAAATCACCGAACAAAGCTTTTAATTTAACAAAAGAAAAAATTAACCGAACAAAGCATGTCCTTTCTTTCTTTTCTCTTTGAAAGCCAAAGATATTTTACTAAAGTCCCTATAATAAGGTAAAAGTACATAGTTTCATTCGTGGTCCATTCAAATTTGTCACATAGTACGACACAAGACACATTTCCTCTTAAATCCAAAAATACCCTTTTCTAGAAGTAGGGTAACAATATATTCTAACAGGTCAAGGAACTCGGATTTTGGTTTCTACTTTTGTCGGTGTATGAATTATTAACATGTTATCGATCAACAACATTCAGACAAATAAACTTTGGACTCATGTTTATTTTCACTTAATGTTTCCATTTTAAATTCTCTAGTACCAGTAACATTTTGAGTTTGAGAAAAATTAATCTCACTATGCATGTGTATATAAATTTTCCTCTTGTAGAAGTTTATTTCGCATACTCTTTTTATGTAAGTATTGAAAGAGAAAACATCTAGTTTTCATTTGTTGATCATAAATCATAACTATTCAATGCTTGATTGTGTAATTAGTTATATACTAAATCATAATTATTCAATATATTTCCCTAAACAAAATTATTCAATATATACTAAACATCTAGTTAAACCAGTAGCGCTATCAAACCGCTAAGTAAACACATGGTAGTATATATATACATCAAACTCACATAACCTAACTTTCAAATAATATTAGAACAATATCATTTCCCTTTGTTTTGACTTTTTTAAGAAAGAAAAGTTGGATATTTATTATGCTTTGTATTCATAAAGAGATTTTAACTCAAAAATCTACAGCCACAATGAAATTTGCAGATTGATGCATAAAAAACTTATTGTGTGCTGCTTGACTGTTAATGCAAAGGACATTATAACCGTGCTGATACATATTCAATTTATAACAGTATGTTATCATGAATGCCAACATATATAAAATTTAAAGGCCGGACACACTAAATTTAAAGCAGTTTAATTCATGATTTTATCAATCCGGTCCTTAGAGAAATTAACATAATTAACAATGATCAGAAACAAAGTGCTCATATATTTATACAGTAACACAATTATTCACAATTCTACACAGACCCTAAAAGTAAAAGTATTCACATTTCTGCATAATAGTAAGATTTGAATATGCCAATTAAAAAGCCAATAAATATATTTCCATGTGATTTAAACCTGATTGACCTATTCATTGATTTTCAAAGTGAATGACATATGTTGTGTATCACAACATGCCATAAGAAATTCAACCATGAAGATATCTGTAAGTGATGAAACTTGTCCATTCAGTGCTTTTTGTGAAATCAATGCCAAACTATAGTTCTTGAGTGATTACTAATTATGAATTTTCAAATAACATTCGAGCTGTTTATTGTTCTTGCTGATTTGTGGATTACTTTGGGAATATGATACAGGATTCATTGAAACAATAATAAGGAGACAAAGAGTTTCAATAGAATACACTTATCAAAGTAAGAGTTACAATGAAACTATAGCATTGTTATCTAAAAGCAAATAATGATACATAGCATTGTTATCTAAAAGCAAATAATGATACATAGCATTGTTATCTTCATTGCCTGACCCTAAAATTTCCTTCTTAAAAAGTGAGATATTTGGAAGTTGAACCAATTCCACTCCTCTTCTGGATATGATTAAGAAAATCCTTCTTTGACTTCTTGATTATGTTGCTGCTCTTCACTGACAAGTTGTATCCAGGTCCATTATCTCCGCAAAATCTTCTTTTACTAGGTGGAACTTTGGTGCATGTTTTTATTTGTCTGCTTTGTTTTCGTGCAACTTCTTCCTTGTAGCGTTGCGCGAGTCGATCAACTGCTTCATTCTCAGTCTGAGCCATTTTTTTGACCTTAGCCTCATACAGCTGCAACCAAGTGAATGAAACTCTTTTTTCTTTCATCTTCTTAACTACTTCATTAGTGCGATTTATACCAAACTGCTTTTCAAAGAACTTTTTCCACAATTTATCTGTTATAGGGCTCAAATCCATCCCTTCACTGGACTTCTCAATATGCATCAACTGGTCAAGTGTGCAATGAGGCAAGATTCTCTCAAGCATATGATGATCAACATGACTAACATCTCCAAGGTATTTTACATTATCAATAGCTTTCTCGACACAAAGATCAACCAAAGATGTTTCATCCTTTCTCTTCATCATAACAGGATTCCTTTCAAACAAAAGCAGTGATGATGATGGCTTCTTTCTTGCAGATATTTCATCCCCTCTCATCATAATAACTGAATTCACAAAAGTGAACCGAAAACAAGGAACAGTAAATATTAGTAGAAACTGACTTTGCAAATATTCTTCTCTTTTTTGCTGCAACCCTAATGGAGGCTTTCATTCTACATATAATATCAAATATTTTTTATTTTTAAAGAAATAAGATTAGATTTATTTTTAAAACAAATATTTCTACGATATATTTTTAAACAAATCTTTCTAATGTAACAAAAAAATATTTCTATTAACCAAAACAAAAAAACACGTAACAAAAAAACGTTCTATTAACCAAAACTACAAAAACATATCTTCTAGGTGTAACAAAAAAATTGTAATTATCGTCTGACGACTGACTGTCATGTCTTCTTAATGCGTTAATGCTTATAAATTACTATAAATAATAATTCTTTATGAAATTTTGATTAAAATTATATGAATAGATAATTTGCATTTTCATATTGTAACAAACCATAATTATCCTTTTCAATGATACCACCAATATAACAAATATTCTTTTAAAAAACAATATAACAAATATAATATAAATTCTTATATTTTTGAATGACATCAACAAAATATCATTTTGATAGTTAAATCTGATTAAGGTGTAACCGAAAGGAGAAAAAGACAGACCTATACAACCTATTTTCTTTATACATATAGTATAGATTACCCTTCAAAAACATTATTAAATTAGGGTAAATAAAAAAGATTTAATTATTTTCTAAAACTTGAATAAAATTTCTTTTCTTATATTTAAAAAATATGCTATAATTATCTATACTATATATAAAGAAAACTACCCTTTTCCGCACTTTTGGAATGAATTTTTCTTTCCAAAAATACATTCAATTTTCAATACAAATAACACATGTAACAAATAGATAAGAATAAATTTAAATATTAAAACAAATGTAACAAACACGATATGAATATTTTTTTTTCCTTTATCATTTAAAAAGTAAAACAAACTAGATGAGTATATTTATACTTACTTTTTCATCATTCCAATTATACCCTTAAACATATTTTTCTATAATAAAATTATTGTTGGTGTCATTAAAAAATGAATTTAGATTATAGTTTTTTTGTTATATTGTATTATTGTCGGTGTTGTTCAAATAGATAATCACGGTTAGTTTAATTTTTTATAACTTGAAAGCAACAAACATTTATATTTTTTTTAGTTTTAATCAAAATCAAAATTTCATAAAAAAAACACCGTTCATAATTTTCAAACGTTAGCGTAATAAAAAGAGCGGAAAAACGGGCACGTGAGTGCTTGTCTTTTCGCTAGTTCTCATAAAAAATTCAAATCAATTTATCGTTGATTTATGCCTCACATCAACATCCACCTTTCCGTCCATTAATTGATGTCTAAAATAAGATAACTATATAGTTATATGATTGTATAATTGTATTTGTTAATATCAAACTTCACCTTTTAGTCTGTCGCTCGATATTTAGGATTAGATAATGATACTCCTATATGGTTACACACATGAAGAATAAAAGATTAAATTTTAAGTTTTTGAAATTCCATAACAAAAATAGAGAATTGAGATATGGAAAGTCTAAAGGGGTCTACTCAATCCCCTTCTTGGAGCAGTAAGTGATGATACTGAATTTTGAAAGAGGAAGAGAAGAAGGTGAGTGAGAATGGAAAAAGTGTGGATTTGAGAAAGAGAAAGTGAAGAGAGTTTTGGAATCGGCAATGCCAACAATGAGATTAGATGATTCAAGCCAGCATGTGAAATCAATGCCAACTTTGCTATTGGGTGATTATTACTAATTATGAATTTTCAAATTTTATCTATAAAACTTCACAAACTTGAGCATTTTTAACTTCACAAATTTTATCTAAACCCTAAACCAAACAGTAATACACCGACTTCACAAGACCAAACAGAAATTGCAGAGTGAATGACATAAAATGAGATTATCAATTGAGTAGATAGCTCAAGCAGTGTCACATAACTAGAACTTGTCTAAAAGATATGCTAATAATTGTTGAGAAGAGTTTTACTCATAAGGTTACTCTAAAAAAATATCATATAACACAACAACAACTATGCAACGATATCCAGGTGATTGTCACAATCTCTAATAATTTCTTTTATTCTCTCTTTCAAAGTGCAATTTAATCTACGAGCAAATTCTTCCACTTCTGTGTCGGTCATTAAGTCCTGATCAATCTCATCATCAAATTCAACCACACGATCCTCTTCATTTTTGGCCATGTTTACTTACCTTAAGTAAAATTTTGGATTACTAGAGATCATTCTCTTAAGAACCTGATACGAAAATGTTAATACGAAGTCTAGAGATAAATTTTAATTAGTCAATTTTTTTTTTTGATTTAAGATCCGGTCTATTCAAATTATTAAAAACATACCTAACTCGTTAGTCAAAGAAAAACATACCTATATTTTTTATGTTGATTTAAAAATCTTATTTTATCCTTAGTTGTACACAAAGTTTTAAAAGCACATCTACAACAAAATAATAATAATAAACTCAACATATCTCATTGAGTTTTCGACCAAGCTTTGGTTCATACTAAGGATTTTTTCCGAAAAATTATTGTCCTGAATGTTGCAAGGTTTTTTTAGCACAGAGTTCGGGTTACATATAACTCATTCTTACCCTTCCTTTATACACCCCTATGTCTCCAAAGGGGAATTTTGAGGTGCCGATAAGCATTTCAAGGGGCCTAGTGAACAATTTTGCTTCATTTTACCTCATGGGCTCGCATATATCCAAATTCTGCCCATTTACAAGAGAGTTATAACATCACACTAAGAACTCGCCGCAATGTTAGGTTAAGGTTTTTCATCAGCAGTGATATTGAAGGTGGAAAAACCCTAACAGTTGCTGAACATAAATGAAATAGTACACAATTTAATTAGAAACATGAGATTGTACTTTGAGTTATCTTCATAACAGGAGGGATATCCATCATTGCATAACATTGTAGTTGTTACATTGAAGTTGAAAAATGAGTTCACGTTGAAGTATTGATTGACACAACTCACTGAGTGCAAATCAGTTGTGCGACAATGAAAAACCTTAACTTAACGGTGCGACAAGTTCTTAGTGTGATGTTACAACTCTCTTGTAAATGGGCCAAATTTGGAGATATGTGGGCCCATGAGGTAACGCGAAGCAAAATTATTCAATAGGCCCCTTAAAATGCTTATAGGCACCTCAAAATTCCCCTTTGGGGACGTAGGGGTGTATAAAGGAAGGGTTAGGATGAGTTGTATGTAACCTGAACTCGGTGCTAAAAAAACCTTACAACATTCAGGACAACAATTTTTCGGAAAAAAATTCTTAGTATGAACCAATGGTTGGTCGAAAACTCAATGAGATATGTTGAATTTATTATTATTATTATTTGTTGTAGATGTGCTTTTAGAACTTTGTGTACGACTAAGGATAAAATAAGATTTCGAAATCAGTATAAAAAAATATAGGTATGTTTGTTTCTTTGACTAACGAATTAGGTATGTTTTTAATAATTTGAATAGACTAGATCTGAAATCAATAATTTTTTTTGACTAAAAGTCATCTCTAAGCTCCAGATTAACATTATTATACCAAGTTGTTAGAAGAATGGTCTCTAGTAATCCAGAATTTTACTTAAAGGTAAGAAAACTTGGCCAAATTCATAGAAGAATTCTTATGTTGGTCTTTTTTCTTTCTTTTGTTCTTTTTCTTATGCTTGCAAGTTTTATTGCCCTTGGTTTCTCCATCATTCGAACCATTAATAAAAGACAAAAGCTCTTCAATGGATCGTTCATCTTCTACAAGCACTTCTTCTTGTTTAACTCGAACATTCTCCAGTACCCTTTCACGCTCTTTATGCCTATTCAGGTATAAGCGGTTCAAAAGCCTGATTTTGGAGTCACAAGTTATGTTTATAATTGACTCCAACTTCTCTTCCTCAGTAAGATCATCAAACCAAAGAACTATGTCGCGTATCTCCTCCAATGATCTTCCTTCAATTATTCGAGCTAATTCACAACATGTGAGATCAATTAATGGCTTTAATTGAAGGCTTTTTGCGGGAGATGCAAACGCACAGAGTATGTTGGCGTCTATCCTAACAAATTTCGCATCATACAATTATATTTCCTTGTTTGGGTGGCCTTGTATGTGATGAAATTTACAATAATCAAGAATTGAGCTCAAAATTGCAGGACTTACTTGTCGAGGAAGACATATTGGAGAACTCTTGGAAGATCATGTGCCTTTTTGTGATATTTCTTGACATAGAAAAGGGCAAATCATTGCAATCTATTTTTCTACTTGTTGGATTGAACCATCACAAGTTTGAAGCCACACATAAGAATTCATCATCTCAGTTTCTAACATCTGAAAACAAGAGAAAGATAAATACACTAAAATAGAGTAACAATTCAATGAAAATGATTTAACAATTTTGCACACTATCTTTAACCTTTATTTATATTGATAAAATATATTGATAAATACACTAAATTGTTTTTTTTTTGAGAGAAAAATACACTAAATTGTTATTTTTTAAAACTTTCCATTCTGAAAGGAAAATACTTTTATACAATGCTTTAGACATTATTTCCTAAAGCATGTACAAGTTCATACATCTTAAAATGTCAAAACAAAAGTCAAACACAATAGAATCATATTTATTATTTATTTATTTTTGTTTTAAAAATAAATAATTAAATCAGTCATGATTTTTTTCAATTGATTTTTTCTTGAACTCAAAGAATCTTTTTCAATGAAATTAATCGTATTTATATTTTTTTTTACAAAACATTTTATTATTTTTATTATCTTTTTCAAATTAAACGGGATGATCATATATCAAACTAATCCATAGTCAACATGTAATTAAAAAAAATTATGTATTAACACCCACAAATGCATAATTTTGTCTCTCTAGATTCTCCTATCCTAAAATAAATTGTAGTTCTCCAACAAATGAAAAAGCATTGAATGGAAAAAAAGGTTGAATAAAAAATTGCAACCTATCACATGAACTTAATATTTAATGGGCCACGGTTGAAGCTGAGATACATGCAGAGAATAATAATACACTTTAAGTATAAAAAAATCATAATGAAATAAATTAACATTTTTTTTTACAAAATAAGTTATATATATTTTTTATTCTCTTGTGTTTGAAAAATTGGTAAAAAGAAATCAATGAACATCCAGAAAATCAATAAATTATTGAATCGATCCTAATTTTTTTTAGCAGAAATCGATTCCAAAATTAAGAATCATTGATAAGCGGATTGATTCATTGAAAAGTGCAACGGAAGCATGAGGTTGCGGTAAAATATATCCGTTTATCCTCTTGCGTTTAAACAATTGGTAAAAAAAAAGAACGAATATCAAGAATCGATCCAATTTTTTTTAGAGGGAATTGATCCCAAAATTAACTAGAACCAATAATTGGATTGATTCATTGACAAGCTGATCGGAAGAATGGGCTTGTAGTGATATAGCTGACAAGTATGATATTGTACTAGGTTGAAAAAATCAGCAAAACTTACGTTCAAAAGATAAATTATTACGTTGAAAAGACGAGAAAGAACCTGGATATACATAGACGAATGTTTCAACACTGCCACATTTAAAATACAATTATCCCCCAACAATAGTTAACTACCATTAGTTTCTATCTGGTGGTAGTTAACTACTGTTCTCCCAGAACTACCATTGCAAATGATGTGGGTAATTGGACCATGGCAAATGTATTGGGTTATGTTTTTATTTTCTAAGCTCTAATTGTGAAAAACATTTTAAAATCATTTGGAATTAAGCTAAGACACACAATGTGGTTTTTTGGGTTAATCGGTGGTCTACATTTAATTGGGAAAAAAGTCTCCGAAATTCTAATTTCATGATTTGCCAACTCCACCATAACCCTATTGTAATAAGTTGCAATGATGTGACTCATATCCAGCAATGTCAACCACTTATCTGAAAGTGCAATACCACTACTATTTTCGGGAGGATGCAATCCATTCAAGATCCGCATATAATCGTTTCTATCTCAAACAATGACATCCTATACAAGTTGGTTTTATAGGTGGATTCCATGATCAAAATTGTTGAGATAAAATCCAAATCCCTAATTTACGTTTTAAAGATAACAAACGTGTTAAATTAAGTTTTATTAATTTTGATCTTAATTGTTATTTAACTCATGCTCTTGAGTGTTTATTTTAAACCAAAGGTATACAAGAAAAGAAGACAGTTATGACCGAAGAGATTGATCTCAACTATTGGTCTCAAAAGTATGAATTAATTCAAAAGAAGCAAAAATCACATATGGCCATGGAAGTATCAAATATGTCACATTTAAAGAAGCAATAAATATGTGAACAATTAGATATGTCATGACAAAGAATTTTAATCATAAGAGCTTACCACAAATATGCATATGCCAAAAAGAACACATTTAATTTCATGTGCAAAATTTTAGCCAACAAGGGTCATGCTTCACGCAACAGAGGAACAAAACACTAAGGAAAGCTTCAACACTTGCAGAGATCGATCTAAACTGACATAGATCAGTTTCATCTCAATGTTTTACATAATCCTTGCCTTGCAAGTTTAAGGAAGTACAAGAAGAGATCCTCTCCTATAAATGGAAGACTACAACAAGAGAAAGAACTGAACTTTTTTGAGGAACTAACAAAAGGCATACTCCATTCTAAACCTCATTCATATCAAGTGCAAATCGATCAAGAACACAGTCTTAATTTGAGCAAGCTGCTCTCTTTCGTGTATTAAATCTTTCAAGGAGATTAATACTATCTCAAATCAATTTACAAATTGTAAAGAACTTGATAGTGTGCAAAACGCACAAAGTTTGTAAAAGCTTGCTCGTAACATCAAGTGTCTGAAACCGTAACAGTTGAAAGATGTTGTTGTAAAGATCCAAGGAGACCTAAAAAGAAATGAGTTGAGATTAAGTCATAACTCAACTACCTAGTGAAAAATCTAACAAGTACTGTGAGGACTTGAGTAGTCACGTTGGATGAACCCGGATAATTTTTGTGTGTGATCTTTCTTCCCTATCTCTTTTATATTTCTCATTCACACACACACAACATCTTTATTAATGTTGATTATTTATCTACTAACCAATTATTATTTTCTAAGGTCTATTTGAGAATTTTAAATAGGTAATTTTTAATTACACATCACAATTCAAACCCTCTTTCTCGTGATTTTACTTAAAAAACTATTGGGAAATCGTCAATAAAGTTCACAGATTCGGGATGAGCCCAAAATATGTCCTGAATAATATCACTCTCACATTGTGTTCTTGTGAAATAAATAGGGGTGTACGTGGGTTGGTTTGGGCTGGGTTTGGTTGAACCCAAGACCCGAACCATATATGATACTTCGGTTTGGGTGAGGTAAATTGCTCACCCCTGCGTATCCTACACTGATACCTGCCCGATACTTTCCGATACGTATCAGGAGAGTATCCGAAGAATAAATTTTATTTTTTTAAAAAATAATTATCCGATACTTCCCGATACATATCAGGAGAGTATCCGATAATTATCTTGCACCGATACCTGCTCCGATATTTCTCAATTAAATCTTTCACTATATTTTAGCGTCATAAAATAATAAATTTTAATATTAAATAAAAAATTTCATTATAAAATACTTGCAACAAACTAAAGTTGGATGGCGTGAACTTGTCTTAACATCAAAATAACTCTAAATTTCAGCATCACAATTTGTAACTCTGACATGTTTTGATTTTCAATATAGAGGATTGTTGTGTCAATTTTAGAAATTAAACTTGATTTATGATCAAAATCTTTGTTATTCTCCTTCCCCCCTATGAAAATAAAAATAAAAATACGGACATTATTGGGTAAGTGAGTTTATTCGGTCTGGGTCTGGTTTTACCCAAAAACCCATTACTTTTTATGTTTTTTTCATTTTTTAAAACCATATCCACCCAATCACCAAACCCAACCCACTTTTTTGGGTAGGTTAGACGGTGTTTTGGGTTTACCCAACCCATTTACAACCCTAGAAATATATACATATATGTACTCTTCCAACTTTAACACTAGATACTACATCCCCATCTTCTAATGTCTGATTGCCTTTTTGAATTTATGACGTTCATTGTATAACTGCTTTATATTTGTCATGCACTCTTGTCTTTTTCCCGTCAAAATATTTTTTGGTTGCACTGCAGGCTTGGTAAAGTCACGTACAATCTTCTTATCATCCCCCATTAATCTTCCCGCAAGAATGTGCCCTTCTAAATTTGGCATCATCTCATGGTTGTGAATTCCATTAAGAATAGCTAACTTCCAAGCCTTAATTCCCTACTAACATATCCACGTAACTTGAACAAATATCCACATTTTCTTTACTTAGTTGCTTCAGGTTTCAATTTTTTCTTCAGTACTTTGTGATCGTCACTCCTTTCACAAACCAACTCCAGCATTGGATTCTTGATTGCACTAGATCTTTTTATGACAACTATAAATCCGACCCTATTTGCTTGTCGACCTACCCAACCAACCAATTCATCTTTATGACAACATATAATTGCAAAAACATTTAATTAATATGTAAGTCAAAAGAAAAAAAATAGAAGAAAAAAATAGGCGGTGGCTGTTGCAAAGTTGAAAAATTAAAAGCCACATTGGTAGTTAACTACTACAACTGAAATTCTGATGGCAATGGTAGTTAACTACTGTTGCACTGCAGGTCAGAAAGCTCAAAAAATTGACAGAAAAATTAACAAATATAAATGGGTTAAAAGATGCATTACCCGTTTCTTATGTCAAATGTGTTTAGAAATCTTCTAGCAATCCTTCTTCAATGATTTGATGCAAAGATTTGGGGGATATTTTTTTTTGGATTTTTTTGATGGAAGGTGATGGATAAATAGGAGGTAGGAGTAGGGTTGTACTGGTTATGGTAGTTAACTACCGTTGGATAGAACCCGCCGGATAAAAACACATGTGAGAAAAGCAATTTTCTACAATAATAATATTTAAACATATTTTCAACTATTTAAAAATATATGTTTTGGGCTAGTAAAAAAATGTATTGCACCCAGTAAAAAAGATCGTTGAAAATTGCTCTTCTCCCTTTTAGTTTTACTCATTCCCATCCCTGATTTCAAGAATTAACCCCAACTTGAATTAACTCACATTCGGTATACCCAATGTGAGTTAACTCATGCTGAGTTCAGGTATGTTGACAAAACATCATTAAATGCTTCAACTCATGGTTGTGAACTCCATTAAGAGTGGTCAACCATGATTCATTTCTTCTTCTCAAATTAACCTTGCATCATAACCGGACAATCACCTTTCCTTGAGCCTGTGCCTTCAAGCTTCAATTTCTTCTTCGTCTTTGGTAGTTTGTATACACCACTCCTTTCACATTGCAACGTCAACATTAAAAAATTTATATTGGATTTATCTATAGATATAGTAAATCTCACCTTTGCCGCTTGTCAACAAACCCAATCAAGCAAATCATCTCGCACTCGCCATCTATCCTTAGTGAAAAAAATGACGCGGTTTTTACTTCATTATCACGAAGTTTGGAAACAATGGTAGGTTTTGCTTCAACAGAAACTTCAATGGAAGGTTTGACATCAACATAAATTTCAATGGAAGGTTTGACATCAACGAAAGCTTTAATGAAGGGCGGTTTTGGCTCAACACCATCATCCACCACATTTTAAATAATCACTATGAAGAACGAGTAAAAAATGACAAAGAAAAATGTTATAAATAACTTATGTTACATAAACCTAAGGAAAAAAAAGGACACCAAAATTCAAACATGAAACCCCACACAAGTTAGGTCACTTTGGACCCTCAACGTGATTTAACTCACGCTGGCACCTTAGTGGGAATTAACTCACGCTACATGTAAGGCTCTCAAAAATGACGAACCATACAACAAAACCAGCAAAATGTAAATGTGTTAGATGATGCATTACTTGATTTTTGACGTTTGATGAGCGTAGAAACTTGCTTCCTAACATTTTCTAATGATTTCAGCCCATGTTTTTTCACCAAAAATTCGCAATTTTGGGTGTTTTGGAGGTGAATAGGGAAAGAAGTGTATGTTTGAAGTGTGAGCAGCCCATGTAAGATTTTGAATAAGTTTTACTCATTTATAATGCTAAAAGTCATAAAATTCACAAATAGAGTAGCAAGGTGCGTCTAGAGCATCCTGGCAGACACTAAATTCATAAATAGAGTGGATAAATATTTGGGGTTTAAGCTACGATATAGGAAAACTACAAGAGAGGTTTTTCTTGAGATCAATGATAAGTCAGCAAGAAAGGTGGTAGATGATAACTTAGTTTTATACCTATTTTTATTTCTTTTTTTAATACTGATTTAGAAGGTTTTTATATAATTGTAGGGCTCTTTTACTACATTTTGATTGTTTTTTACTCCTTCCGTTTCACAATACTTGTCGCTTTTTAGAAATTTACACATATCAAGAAATCAAATAAATTTTTTTATTTTTGATGAATTTTATGTATTATTTTCTATAATATCTTTAACCATTTATTATTTCATTCTACTATTTCTCTCTCTACATTAAATAAGTAAGGGTATTATTGACAAGTCAATAATTAATGTTGTATTGAAACTTGAAAGTGGCAAATAATGTGAAATAAAATTATTCTTCAAAAGCGACAGGTATTGTGAAACGGATGAAGTATTTTATTGAAGAGATCAAGGAATATGTGAAGAAATTTATGTAGAAGTTAATTATTGCAATAAAGTCTAGAAGTTGGATGATGAGATAATTGTTCCAAAAGACCAAAGAAATACGGGAAAGTGCAAAATTGAGAAGCTATTATGGTCACTGGTATTGAGAAGTAGGATGAGCCTATGGCCGTAGCCCGTTCAACTTAAACGACTTCGTTTTGATAAAATTCAGTAGCATTTGCAAGTCAATACATCTTAAAATGTCATAACAAAATGCATAATTTTGTCAATCTAGATTCTCCTATCCTAAAATAATATTGCAGTTCTCCCTCAATTTAAAAAGCATTGAATGGAAATAAGGATTGAATAAAACCTATTACATGAACTTAATATTTAATAGGTCACAGTTGAAGCTCAGACACATGCGCAGAATATACTACACCTGAAATATAAAAAAAAAATGGTAATGACATAAATTAATATATTTGGGTAATTTGGTAATTGATGCCACTAGACTATACCATCAACAAAGAAGCCAACAATGACTAGTTTGTCTTCACAAGCATTCCCATCTCTATAAATATACGAAAAGCTAAAACAAAAATTCCTTATAATATGAAGAAAAATTTTCTATTTTACCTTAAGCTTCCACGGAACCAAATTCAGATTAGTAAAATCATGAACTATAAGGAGAGAGCCACACTCAAGCCATAAATTTGTCCAACCTCTAGCAAGCAAACTCCACATGCTTTTCCTTTCATCTTGCGCGATGTACAGCTCCACATGCGCAAT
>Ga0315914_1005883_pt1 | contig 17660 bp, 7 predicted proteins | sample MpolenodulesMG_FD_203920 | JGI IMG/M metagenome (GOLD analysis project Ga0315914, IMG submission 203920) | Medicago polymorpha root nodule microbial communities from Los Angeles, California, United States - elongated nodules | ecosystem: Host-associated > Plants > Roots > Nodule | place: USA...
AAATAAATAAGCTTTTATTTTAATTTATAAGCTCTCACTAGCAAAAATCGTATCTTCATAAACTGTTTTTTCATAAACAACCTTAAAAACTTATAAATAATACATAAAAACTTATTTATTTGCATAAACTGTTTTATATAAGCTTTAAAATAAGCTAATCCAAACGGGACCTATGTGTATTACACCTCAATTTTAACTGAAATTGAGAAATCAAACCCCACCATAACATATGCAATTTATATTATTGGTAGATCTTGATCTTAGAACCTTGCTATTTCACTTTCCCATGCTTCAATTTTTCTATCAATAACCCTAATTAATGATCCATTGACTCTGCTAGGAGTAAAATAGTACTAGCTAGTGGAATTGCAAGGATTTGTTTGTGCTGATAAGTAAAATAGAACCTTGCTATTTCACTTTCCCATGACTTCATGGTTTGGGATCATACTTAAATTTATGAAATATGCATTTAAATTTACCGGAAAACTTTCCACCAATTTTTCAGATAACAAGCGATGAAATTTTCTTAATTTTGATCTAAAATTTTATGTATTGAAAATATTTAGATCATTTCTTTCTCCCTCCTTCACCAAGTTGTGTTTATCTCTTTCTTGAGAGATCAAATTTGTAAAGGAGAGAATGAAAGGAGCAAGATGATTAAAATCCATTTGGTGGGGTGAAGTGAAATGATCGAGGTAAAATTGACATTTTTTTAATTATTTTTGGGGTAAAAGGCTAATTGTAGGGGTACGATGTATAATTTCCTGACATGAGTTGTAGCTAGACATGGAAGAATTGAAGGAAAGGTTTAGTAGGCTTTTCAGCTTGGCAGCTAATAAACATGTAACTTTGGAGAGAATGTTAAATGTTGTTAATGGGGTGCAGGGTGGAGTTGGAACGGACCTAGGAATTTTAAGTAGTGTAGTAACACAAACACAACATTTTGAACGAAGTTTGTTTTATGAGAAATTCTTGCATGGTCTTACCCTTAACACGTCATTTATGAGCCCATCCAATCAAATAATTTTCATTAATTAATTAATAAAATAAAACAAATTAAATAGGTTTTATGAGGAAATTACAACACGATCTATTAACGGTCACTATACTTTCCTACAAATCCTCGTAAACTTCTCCTAAAATGCTTTCACTCACAGACACTATGTTCACTCCCAACAACATCATCTCTTGCATCTTCTTATAGTCAAACATGTCCACTTCACTTTCATTGAATAATTTCAGCACTCTTAATCAACAAAAACTTAATCATCAAACTCCCAAAACTGAGGCTAAAAAATATACAGTTTGAAGTGGTGTATTGGTATACAACTTTTCTTCCACTTTGGTTCAATGGATTTCTCTACAGAGCTATTGTCTGTAGTTTTAGAGAGGAGTTATGTGTCAAACAAGTGGAGTGCTATTAACAAATAGTTTTGAAGATTTGGGTTTGGGGGCTTGCACCATTAAACCGTAGTGGAAGGTTGAATTTAATTATGAGACTCGAATTAGAAAACAATGAATTCGTCACATAATTGTTAGACTTGAATTATTGGTGTGATGAAAGAGATGCACAAGAGAGAGAGACTAACTCCACTGAGAATTCATCGGTGGGTTAGCGTAGGAGGAGTTTTTTTTTTTGCCATTTTGGTATTAAATTAATTAATGAAAATTATTTGATTGGATGAGCTCAAAGATGACGTGTTAAGGGCAAGACCTTGCAAGAATTTCTCTTGTTTTATAGTGTGAATGAAAGTTAAACTTTACCTTCCACCTTATGTCGTAATTAGTTTTAAAAATGCTAAAGCGCACCCTTTAGATGATTATTAAAAAAACAAGTTTAAAAATTTTATCTCAAATGTGGTGTAATTCAACTTAAATCAACGTTTTGAAAATCCAAAATATGTTATTTCCAATACCAAATTTCCATTTTTGCTATCTTAAGTATTGCCCTTAAGACTCTAAAAAAAAAAAGTATTGCCCTTAAGACACTTAATAGAATGACCTAATTAATTTTGTAGTTTATAGATACTAATTTTTTTCTTTTCAAAAGTAAGTGAGGACCTTGTCCCATACACCCTTACACATAGGACCGTCCCTGTTGGAGAAGGATCTTTTTTGGGTGGGAGAAGGAGTTGACAAAAGAGTGTAGAAATTTGCTAGCTAACATGATTTCTTTCTTCTTTAAAAAAAAAAAAAAAATCCTCTTTCCATAATACCATGGAGAATCTTTTCCATATTTTATTTCTGTTCTGTTTGGCTTTTAATCAAAATACTCCAAATTGTAGAAATATATTATATATTGCACAAAAATTTCAATTTCAACATAGAATTACCAACACTCCATATTTATCATTCACACTTCTAATTAAATTAAGTAGAATATAATATTGAATATAATATAATGATAATTATAATAATAATTTTTTTGGACATTGAACTTGGATACAAGATCGTTAAATGAGAGAGATACAATAAGCAAATGTAAGTTATAATCAATCAAATATATAAGCAATCTTCTATATATACGATTATTTTATATTTATATTGCATATATGTGCAATACAAATCTTCCGAATTGTAACTACTACGAATTAAAAACCCTGCAATTCTTCCTAATCTCTCCTTGATTACCAACCAAAACATCAACATTTCCCAATTTAACCACTGCATCAACAAATCTCTCTCGAAAATTCTCACCATTGCTAGCAAAAGTTGTGACAACCCCTTTGGAAATGGAATCTAGAGCCAAATTCTGGTCAATTGTTAACACACCTCTCCCCAACAAAATCTGATTATAAAATTGATGATCAAACACAAAAGAAGTGTTTTGATCCAAAAACACCAATGGATCCTTGCCTTCAACACCACACCATTCAACCAACCTTTTCCTTAAATTAGGGTCCATTGAACTATCATTACTAAGCCTTTTTCCAATGAAACTACAATGAGCAAATCCAACAGTGTGTGCTCCTAAAAGTGTAACCATTTCTTCCAATGTCATGCCTTTGGATTTAAAAACTTGTAATGTTTGAGAAATTGAGGATTCTGGCCCGGGAAGATGTACATCATTAACAGTTGATACTAATCCATCACGTCTTCCTGTAGGAACATTGTAACTTGGTCCACCTGCTAAGACAACAGAATCTCTTGTTGCTAATGATATTATGTCTGCACATGAAACTGTTGATGGACATGTATTTTCTAGGATTCTTTTGATTTCATCTATGAGGTTGTATCCTCTTACAGTAAGGTTTGCTCTTGCTGCTTTCTCTGATTCATTGCCCTTCTTTGAGTCTATTAATATGGATGCGTCACACCCCTGAAATTTAATCAACCAAATTGTTCGCAACAAAATAGTCAATTTTGGTAAGTATATATGTAGAGTAAGATAAATATGCAGCTGACTAAAAATTATGATGAATATGCAATTGATGTGGTCACCATTATTCATTGTGAAATAAAAGACCGAACAAGTTATACATTTTTTTAGGGATGAAGTCATACTTTTATACTATACATATCTTGATAAATTTTGTAAACTATTAAAAAATTATATGACTAGAAAAATTAAAGAAAGACAAAATATATATTGATCTAAGAGCAATGTTATTCTTTAGGAAGAATACTGTCCGCGAAATGCAAGAATATAAATGTGATTCTTTTTTCTCAAAAAATATTATTTAAAAATAAATTAAAATTAGAAAACAGTTTTTTATGAAAGGTTCTTTGTAAATGAAACTCCTTTTGCAACAATTATTTATCAACAATTATGTTAATCTTGTATCATTACAAAACTAAAGTTAATAACAATTAAAAATAGAGGTATATTTTATTTTTTCCATCATTAGTTTATTCTTTAATTTGCAGTGATGATAATAAAAAAAAATTATGTGCTTATTTCAGTTTAGAGTCCGTTTGATGGTCAGGATAGGAAGACATCCCATGTTTGATGCACCAAAGGGATAAGATAAAATAAACCATTTTCCTATCCTATCCTGACTTTTCTTTGTAATTTCTATCATGAGTATAAGCTGGGTTAGAAATTATCTTGATGGGATTAGAAGATCATTCCTTATTTATTATCTAGATATTCTGCCATTTTTAAAATATTGTCATTTTTAAAATAATGATAGCATGCATTTTCTATTATAATTAATAACATGTCATTTTTAGAATATTTAATTAATGATGAGAGCAATTTTTTCATTTAATTATAATGATATCATTTGCGCATCAAACACATTATAGGATTAATGTTTATCATGTTCTTATCATATCCTATCTCTATCCAGCTTTAAATCATATCTTGCCTCTATCCTATCCTGACCATCAAACGGGCCCTTAAAGTGATATATTCTATCAAAATTCAGGCAATAATATGAGGAAAAAAAAAATTAGAAATGGAAAAAACCAAACTGCTACATGAATTTACAGATTTCAAAAGAAATATTTTGTAATCAAAATTTATGAATGTAGATCCCTATATTTAGGGCCATGAGCATAGAGGGGAATTGAATTGATTTATTTATTTATTAGTGTATATGTATTTTGTCTTGTATTATAATAAGATTTAACAAAAAATATTCATATTAAAAAAATTGTTGGAGTGAAAAATCTCTCAATGATATGGATTCTTTACCATTAATTGTTTGAGAGTGGATTCTCTCAATTGATTTTTTTTTTAGGAAATAACGTGGAGATCTTAACCATTGATCTCTACATTATCAATGATTAATATCTACCATTAATCTTAATCATTGGTAATGTGAAGATCAATGATTAAAGATCTCCATATAATTTCCTCAATATTTTTTCAATTGAGAGGATCCATTTCCATATAGGATGAAATGATTAGTTAATTTAATTTGGAGCTTACTCTGACAAAGCAATCATGGAAGTGCATACGGAGCAAGGCAGCAGTCATGGATCTATCTTGATTAAAATTTCTCTCAACAACTTGACGTACAATCAACTCTGCTCTTGGGCAGCTAGAGCTATAAAATCCAACCTTGAGATCACCAAATGCAAAGGGAAGGAGCAAGAACATTAAGAAGATTAATAAAATGGTTGGCTTCATTTTGGATTTGTTGCAATGTGTAGTACTTGCTTTATGAAGTTGGTTGGTGTGGATTAGCATTTGACAATGGAAGGGAAATACATGTATAGTATATATAGTGGGGATTGAAAGACATTTTTCACTTGCCAAGGCTGATGTAATCATTTTTAGAAAATTACTTGTTATCCATGAAAAAAATGTGGAGTTGTCACGGTAATTTTTCATTTTCACTTTCTATAAAAAGAAGATGAAATTGTGAATGAATATGGGTGAACCATGCCGCTAAGACATTAATATACATAGCTACGTGCCATTTCTTGTATTAATTTTATTTTATATGCACATTTTAGTTACGTATGCATGCAGAAAAACCAAATTGGATCAAATTAAAATGTTAACTAGCTATCAGTTTTTTCTTCTGTATATGGAATACACATCATATGGTTGACGCGGTTTTGTATATTGCACTGAATTCAGTGACTGGTGTGCTTAGCAATTGCACAATACCTGCGGATACGGTTTGTTGCGGCCATTGTGATACCAAATACTATACGATTTGAGTTAGATGTGTGTTTTATATTTGAATACATTTGAGCAAAAGTGAGTCGAATAATAAATTTGATTTGATTGTAAAAATCATGTTTGTAGTAAAAACCTAGAGTCAAAATCAATTCCACTTTGATACAATATCAAACCTATCAAAATAAACTCTAGCTAAACTTCTAGATTTTGCCACATCCAAAATTGAAACCAACATACACATGAACACCGTATGGGCGTGTCTAGGGTTCGAACCTCAACATCTGCATATATTATATAATGCCTGTATTAACTGAGCTAAACTTACGGCGACATATAGCTAGTTTTATTTCAGTTTTTTTATTTTATTTACAAGTTGACTATTTTATGTGTGACATATGTAGTATAAAGAAAGAAAACACACCCATAAAGTATGCATGATATGTAGAGATATAGATGAGTTACAAAACTAATGGTCAAGAGAACTCATTTTGTGTGTGTTGGCACTAACTTGGTAAACCAAATTATCCCAATACACCACTATAAAAGATTTATGTAGGTAATTAGAATCTATTTTAGAGATTGACCTCTTTTAAATTATATACTATTTTCATGCGAACAAATCAAAGATCAAATTCTTAATCAAAAATTAGTGTACGCAATTATACAGGCACGAAAGTAACCACAGATTTCAGTTAAAAGTAGTTTAAAACTATATCATTAAAATATGTTTAATTATATAATTTTTTTCAGTAAACTATATCATTATTATAAATTTAGACATATGAACTCGTAAGAAGTGAAGCATAAGCAATTGGACTTTGGTTTTTCATTAATTGCATGTGGTCAAATGTTACATATTTTAGGGTATGTGTCACGCAGACCACACTCTATCTGAGATTTAACCGACACATGTATTTTCCCTGTAAAACAGACGAAACCTGTTTTTGTGCTTTTTGCTCATCACTTGAAATAATATATAAATGTTGTGTGCAGCTCATATACGGACCCAAATTTCCACAGTCATTGTTTTACTTTGTATGAAGTAATTAATTTAGGTCAGAATTAGGACCGTCCAGATTCAACAATCAATTACATGCAGTTACAATTACAACACATAATCCATTACCCTCATACGTAAATATATATGGTAAAAAATACGTCGAAAATTTTCTGTAAAATAATAAAGATGAGGATTAATTCTTTCAAGTTTTAAAAAGGACGGTGCTTGCATGAAATTGTTGGTGACAGAAAGAAGATTAATTGTGGAAGACGCGTTTTGACTACAAATGATGATCTTTAACGTTCCAAATCAATCTATGTGGACGGTTAAACCATATTGTTTCAGTTTAAAACGCGTCCAATTTATATGTAGAGTTAATCTGTGATGCATTTTGCTTATAAACACGAGAGGTACTGCATATGAAATTGGGAACCCGTGAATTTTGTCTCTTGTTATTATAAGTAAAAATATTATGACATACTAGTGGTAACTTGGTAAGAGCGCATGCCTGCATAATAAAGATGTTATATTGTATATGCGGGGTTTTCTAGTCGAAAAACTTAATTCCACATAGATCGAAAATAAAGTATACTATCACTTCTTTATAAGTTTGTTTTTGTAAGGATGACTTAGATTTAAAATAAAATTAAAATCTAATATGATATCAAAGTTTATTGATCCAGTCACATATCATTTGATCAATGACATGTATGTATAGAAAAATATTTGTTATGATGGGTTAATTCCTTAAACGAATCTCACTTACTTAGAGATGATTATTGTCTATCACTGTGTGTAGTAGATATATTTAGTTTATCAAAAGAATATGAGTAAATTATTTAGTCTTTATTTTTTATTTTTAAACAATATAGTGTCAAGAATCGCACGCCTTAATTGTAAAGAATTAGAGATTAATCCAGAGGTGGAGCCTTTCATGGGCTAACCCACCCGAAAAATTAAAAAATTAACGACTGTAGGTCTATTTTGCGAGATTTTATACAATTATGTGTTGGTTTTTATTTTTGACAGATTCAAATCCCACAAAGTGATGTAGTGGCCCACTCAAAAATAAAATAAAATTACAGGTCTATTTTGAGAGACTTTAAACAATTTTTCAACGGTTTTAGTTTTCGGCGATTTCAAAAGTGGCATACGGGAGTTTTGCTAATGCTTATACTTAGTTGGTTAGCCTAGACTTATAGACCTTCAAATTTGCAAGAGTTTCAAATCTTCCATATATTATTTTGTCAACTGAAAATTCTATTGGATAACAGTTGTACTATAAAAAAAAGTTTCATGATTTATACCAGTTGTAAAATATGTAATTCATTTTTTTAAAGTGTCAACCCTAACTTTTTAGTAAAATCTGTCATTTCAACTTCGTGTTTAATGGTTATTATAACTTTAATTTTGTGTTTATATATTATAGTCCATCCGAACTTTTTTTTTCTGGCTCTGCCAGTAGATTAATCCATATATAAGTTTATATGTATGGAAGGATCAATTATCGAAAACAAATGCTAATTGAATAATTAGTGTTTGAGAATGACTTTAGCTGGGATAAGTCTTGCAATGCAAGGCCTTGTGTTAAATTACTTCGGATCACCAGTTAACGTTTTTTTTATTGAATATATTATGTTTTTAAATAATCACTTTTAGAGTTTTACATCCATTTAGTATAGTTTTTTAAAATAATAAGGGAATTTTTTTCATCTTATACTCTTCTCGCGATGTTGTTTGACGTGTTTTGAAAGGTTTTATAGGATACTTACGTTGTTTGGATTATATAATCCAAAACTATAGAAGACGTGTTAGAAATTTATAGGGTGAAAAATAAAGGTGCCAACGAATATTAAAAAAATAGTCTAAAAACAACTCAAAGTATAAATCTGTTTTGAGAAGGTCCACTTAAAAATCATTTTCGATGGTCCAAAATCATAGAAATGAGAAGTAAACAAAAATTAAGATAGAATTCTATTTTATAAGAAAAGTTTAATGCAACAAACACTGCTCATCGGTGGGGAGATCATATCATGTATAATATTGATAGAGTAACACTTGCTATGACACAAGCCTAAATAAAAATGATTTAGACAAACGTAAAGTATATATTATATACTTATTTAAATAAAACACAATGTTTAATTCAATTTTCTTTTACTTTTTCTCACTCATGTATATGTTCTTAACTACTTTTTATTTGGGTTTATGACTAACTAATTATTGTTCATGTTGATATGTGTTCAAACGTAGGAGGTGTATTGGTCTAAAAGTTTGAACAATTTGGACTTGACCCTTGAATACAAAGTGCATTAGTCTAATTAGGATATGCTTTTCAAAATTTAAAACAACCACTGATAAGCTACTTAGCTTGACGGCAAAAGCCTAGACTACTAATGCACTTTGTATTCATTTTTGTTCTGCTTCATTGATCCAAAGAAGTGCGGGACTTATATTTCTCACGCATTACCACTCAAGTGAAACCGGATTGGTATTTCCCTGCCTAACTATGATTGCATTCCATCTTAGCCTCTAGGTCACCGGCACACTGTTTTGAACATTTAGGAATGGTATACAAACACCTCAAACTTTTAAAAATACCTGTTCGTTGTTGAACGACAGCTGCAGGAACGGTAAAACGGTAATTATAAACCATTCCCTGGAATAGTAATTAGTACTATTGTCAATAAAATTTTGTAGAGTTTGTACATCTATTTTGTAGAGGCTAATAAGTAAATATTGCATGTATTTGACCTATTGCCTTTGTATTTTATTTTATTTTATTTTCGTTAATAGGGTTCTTTACTTTGTAATTTGAAATGATATGGAAATGACACCAATAAGAGATTAAGAGGATAATATCAAAAAGAATATGTATTCGTTGGAATTGGAATATGAGAGAAATACCAAGAGTTTTGTAACTCGTTGAAAATCTCAATGAGTCGTTCTAATTGGTATATACTTTTCTATAAGTTTTAGCCTAATCTATTTAGATTAAAAGACTTTTTAAAAACATGAGTTTAATCTATTTATTAAACGAGTTAGATCAAACCGCACTTTAAATAGACCGGACTGTATGCATCATATGAGTGCCTATTCCTCCCCCAAGCTACAAGTAATTGGAATAAGTTATGATTCAGTCCCATTGAAAAGCAATTTATAGGTACTCATAGTTTTGAAATGCTTTCAAAACATGGTCATAAAATTAGCCTCTAGCGCCTAAGCTTAGTTTCATAAAAGTTTGGCTACAACAAGCTAGCTACATGTATTGAGAAGGTCCCTTTCTAATGCTTTAACACCACCAACAATTGCACGAAGTAAACACCAATGTCTCATCACACCGTCCTTTTTTTAATATAGGAATCTACTTTACAATTAATTGATTTGAAACCAGTGGGCTTCATCTTCTCATGTCATATGTTGTTTTACTTCCTATTTGAGCTAATCAACCTTAGATATCAAATTTGATGACGTATCGTTTTTTACCAAAAGGGAAACTAATACTAGAAATAGTACAGAGGTGAAACAGTACAAAAGATGACACACTAGAGTCATAAATATTCGTCCTCTCAATTGAGTCTGAGTCCATCCCTTCAAATTAAATCAGAAAAAAATAATATGATGGACGTGCAGTAATAACATTTATATGTTGTGATAATTGAAGCGATTGATGGTCCATGAAATTAGATTCAGACTAATTCACATTAATAAATTATGATTCCTAACCTATTTAGTTAAAGTAATTTCAGCCAAGGTCCAAGATGAGAATTGCATCATAGTGTGCTATTTAGTTACAATCATACAAGGGCCAAAGAGATTGTACTATACTAGTCTGATCTTGGTATTCCCTATCATATAGTAGGTTATTTTTTCTTTTATTTTCTAAGCAAGATGTACTAATGAACAAAACTCATCACATTAATAGGCCTTTTTCCTACTCTCCTTAATCAGTCCTTCCGAATAAACCAGCCTCGTGATAGTATTTTAATGAGCTATTATAGCATCACAGTGTACCTTTAAAACAGAATTTTCTTGCAACAACCTATTATGTTTCTCTAAATTTCAACTATGTTTTGTCTATGTTCTAACAGCATCAACAGTAGGGCCGATCCAATAAAATTGGAGGCTCCGATAATAAAGATAGGTCCCCTAATAAAATAAAAACACAACTTTTTTTTAAAAGAGAAAATAAAAATTTATAATTAGAGTTTTTCTATTTTACATGGTAATGTAGGGCAGAAGTTACCGGTGTTATAAAAAAATAGAAATAAAGATTATATTGTGTTTTTAAACGAGAGGAGAGTATTGAGGATATTTAGAACTCAAATCTATGATAAATTAAACCTAAATTGAGGCACATTCATGCTAAAAAAATAATTAAAGTAAGAAAAAGTATTTACCTTGGCTTGTGGGAGTTGAAGCCAGGACAACAACAATACCAACACATTTCTCTACCACAGACCATCTTAATATTTCTGATATATTTGTGCGTTATAAGTATATATTTGATTTTTCTTTGTGTTATGCATATAAAAAAAATATTTTGAGCCTCAAAATTTGGGAAGTCCAACTCAATAGAATTGTTTGCACCGTCTAAAGGTCGGCCCTGATCAGCAAGATAGACTCCTTCGACTCCCAACCAACCATAAATTTGTGTCTACAGTGTGTAGGAAAATAGATAATTAAAATTTATATGTTACTTCGTTTGTTAAATTATCATGTGTGTGTTGTTTCAGTTGCATACACATGATAGTTAACCGGAAGGAATGACATGTCTGTGATATAAAGTCTCATTGTTGCAATCCTTCACCACAAAATCGTATATAGGGGTGTTCGTGGGTGGATTTAGGTTGGGTTTGACCAAACCCAAAACCAAACCAAATATGATACTCTGGTTTGGGTGAGGTAAAATAACCACTCGTTATACTATTGAGTGGGTTTGGGCAAACCCTCTAATTTTTGGATTGGGTAATGTGTTACCCAACTTATTTTTCTATTTTTTTAATATTAAATGACTAAATGACAAGTCCTCGTAATTTTGTTTTAAAATAGTATTCTACTTTTTAATTTTCTTAAAAAAAATGTTTAACTTATTTTACTATAATTTTATGCATCATAGAATATCAAATAATAAACTTCATCATAAAATATTTGCAACAAACTAAAGTTGCATGACATAAAATTGCATTAGTATCATGTTTTGATTTTCAATATATATGATACAATGTGTATGTTTTGGAAATATAACTTTCTTCTACCCTATGAAAATAATGATAAAAAACATTAACATTATTAGGTAAGTGAGTTTTTTGGGGTTTGGGTCTAGTTTTACCCGAAACCCATTTATTTTCATGGGTTTTCTTTTTTTAGAAACCATACTCATCCAATTACCCAACCCAACCCATTTTTGTTGGTTTTTTGGATGGGTTTGATCGGATTTTCTGGGTTGACCCAACCCATAAACACCCTTAATCGTGTATATCTTATATTGAATGTATTTTTTTTCTCTATTTCGTACATGATTGGTTCCATAAAAGAAATGCTATGAACACTTTTCATAAACTACAAAGTGCACATGTGTTTTGTTGGTTTTTGTTTCTATCGTTGAATACACGTGTTTTGTTGTTCTTCTTTACATAGTTTTATAGGCAACACCACTTACAAATGTTAACATTAGCCGAGAAAATGCCTTAATTGCTATAAATAAAGGATATATAAAGTGAACCAACCTATCAAGCACCGATACGGACATGAACATCGATACGTCGATACCGTTAATAATTTAAGAAAATCACATGATTCAGTGTAATTATACATGTGACCAACACTGAGCACGCCTAATCCAAAGAGTATATATGCTTCATGGGAAACATTGGTAGCTTGAGAATTGGTCTGAAACCAACATTTGATATTTATAATTAAACTATGGAAAATTCTATGGTGAAGTCGTGAAAATGACTTTTTTGATAAAGTTAACACTATAACATCAAAATTGTAGTGAGTAACACCCCATTGTTTGTACAGTGACATCAAAAGTTCAGTCCACATAGTATCATCAATTCATCAGATTAACAAGACTACACTTAATCTAATTTTATTCTACCTTGTTTTAAGTGTAACACCCCACAAAGTGTAACACTTAAGACTATCACATAATATCATCAAATCTGTTTGCATGTTAAAAATGCCAACGATAAAATAGTACTTGTAAGTCCAAGATGTTGCAAGCATTACTAGATGAATTACTATAGATCATTAATCAGTAATCAACAATTTAAAAATGAATCAAACATTAAAATTAACTTTTTCAAAAAAGTCAATTTCCTAACTGCACCATAGAAACCCCTTAAATTATACCAAGTGATCAACAGAAGAGAGAGACCTCCATTTTTCGTTGTAATATCATGATGGTCAACATAAAAATATAAATAAAAACTACTACTAAAACTAGATAATGTTTGTGACCATAAATAAAAGACTAACGACAAAGATAAACATTAAAAAAACAATTTGCTTCACAAACGAAGGGTGAGGTCAAGATTGGCATGATCAGAAGGTTCAGTAGGAGGAGTAGTATCGTGAGAAATTATGGAAGTCCCAGCATGGAGCTGATGAAGAGGCTCAACTTCTAGCAAGGGGTAGTTGTGGAAGAAACGAGCATGTTCTATTTCGGGCTTGGGCTTGGGCCTGGGCCTGAGGTCAGTGATTATGATAGAAGAAGACTGAAAGGACCCGTTATTATTGTTATGATGAAAAGTATGGCGAGGCTTGGTTGATCTTCTTGCAGCAGCTCTCTCTAGCTTGTGTGCGTTCTGGTGGCCACCAAGAGCTTGAGAAGAGTAGAACTTGCGGTGGCAGAAGTGGCACTGAAAAGTGCGTGTTGAAGGTGGTGGTAGAGGTGGGTAATGTCTTTTTGCACCTTCTCTTGACAGGAAATTGTAGATGGATAATGCAGGGTCTGTCATTTCATATATGTGTATACAGCATTGAACATTAATTTGAACGACGTGCAAAGTAGAGAAAGGTCTTATATACAACTCTTAATAATATTTTTTGAGAGAAACTCTAATATATAGTTAATACATCTAAATTTTATACACTCCTTCAACACCTTATTTTCTCTTTATTTGTCTCTTTTTATCACATCAACAACGCATCACATCAACTTCTTTATCTCTTTATCTTTCAAGATGTCAAAGGATTTTTGAATGTCTAACAATCTTTTTCCTATATATAACGTGGGAATTTTGTTTTCACAAGGGAATAATACTCTATGGCCATGAGGATAAGAGATACAACATGCATATTGATTAGTTATTATAGCATGATACCTAAAAAAAAATTATTATATCGTGTCTGAATTCAACGTTTGATGAGGTAGTAGAATATGATAAAAGTTTATCATATCATGGCTATATAGTTAAAAAAAAATTATCCTAGATGCAACTCCATTTTTTATCAAACAAACTCTTGAGGCTCATTTAATGCACATGATAGAATAAGAAGTTGGACAAGAATAAAATATAATAATAACATGATAGACACTTGTCATATCATATATTTGGACCACACATGATAAGAATCGAGATAATATTATATCCTACTTGTGTAAATTTAAATATGTAACATTTTTGTTTTAGCTATATCATGATATTACAAAACTACTCATACAAGAAAATAATATTTAATTTGTTAAAAATTTAAATTTATATTCATATTTTTTAAATTTTTAATAAGAATTTTTAAATATTATAATTTTAGTGAATTAATTATCATTCTTTTTTTAATATCAAATTATTTTAGTTTTTCTTTTATTTATATTTATATTTTATTATATTTCAATATTTATATTTTATAAGGATAAGTCAATAATTTGTTTTCTTATCATATTATGTATGTATGTTATACTCAACTCATATTCAAGATAAGAATTATAATTAGCGATGCAGTATATGACATGTTTTAAAATTAACTTATCATATATAAAACCCACTTGGGTAGGCCTGATGATGGCGGTTTGAGTTCTTGAAGTATGCTCCTCTTTCATGTCTCAAGTTCGACTTTCTTTGTGCCAATTTTGATGGGTTGGTAACCATATTTTTTATCAAAGAATTCTCTTTTTTTATTATTTTTATTATTATTAGAATGTGTGTTTTTCTTCATCTCTCATTTAATTAGGTGAAAGAGAAATTCGTATCTCCTTGGTTGTCTATAAAAAACATATAACTTTTTTTCTTCTTTTAATATTTTTGTGTGGGGTGTCTAAGACCCATGTAATAGCACAACACATATGTGACAAATGAGAAACCCAATATCAAACTAGTGATATGGTGTCTCATACTCAAAAAAGTAATTTAATATCGTGTGACTCATTGGACCACATATAAGATATTAAACCGATAAGAATTTATACAAAAATATAATTATATTCAATTGAATAAAGAAAAATAAAACTTACAAGTAAAATAATTTGAATTGAAGTGTAAATCGAAAAAATAGCTATATTCTACCAATTGGTATCCTTTATTTATATTATATATAAATTAATATTAAAAAAATGTAAATTGTTCTCAATGTTGTTGTTGCACATAAAGTACTTGCATTGCATGAATAATGTGGGAAGATAAAGAGAGCAGATTCTTTGCACCCAAATAAAAAAGCGAGCAAATTAGAATAGAGGGCATCGTGGGAAGCAGGTAGCACTTGGGTGGTGATATAATATTGATGTCATTGTCCAACCATAATGTTACAAGTGACTTACTTTTCTTTCTTACACAAGATTTTTTTTGTTTTTTTTTAGATACTTATAACATTATGGTTGATCAATATCACCGATGTTACCAAATGCTACGTCACCCGGGTGCACCGTGGAAAACAAGCTAATGTAGAAAGGAGAATCAAGAGAAGTGACGTGAGTGAAATGCAGCGTGGGATGAGAGAAGTGGGAGCACTTACATTAGCTAGTAGTAGTCTTCTCCCCTGCCCTCACTATATGGAGGATTGCATTGCATTTGCATGCAGTTAGTGGCAGCGTAGCCAGAGACAGTGTTTGCCTCTGATTCTGAAACCCCACACACCCCCTAACTTTAGTGTCTCACCCTTTCATTGTGCGACAGCACACCAATTAAGGTTACACTCTATACTACAATTTCTTTTCTCTAGCTAGCACAAATATAAAGTACACTACTCTCCACCTAAGGGCCACGGTCAAGTGATTGAGGCAAAAGCGAGTGCAGTGAGTGACAATGTGACATCCTAAGTATATGAGTGACCCTATGAGTTCAGATTCAAAGGCCGTGCAACATGTGCTATAATGGTTAATTGTATGTTTTGATGAGCGGTGAGATTGATAAAATCATAGCATATTTTTTAAGTTCACAAAATTACGGTGGTTCATCGTAAATATGCATAAATATTTGAAGTTTGTAACTGATTAATCTTTTATAATTTTAAATACCAAATTGGTTCTTCAAGTTGTACAAAGTTGACAGCATTACCATTTTCGATCAAAGTCCATTCAAATTGGCTTATGTAGACGCTCCAAATCAATTTATTTTATTCTTTTAATGAAATTTTACTAAAAAAACCTATAAAGAAAATGTCGTAGCAGTTCATATCATTGATACATAACTTTCTTCATCTTTGTCTCTTAAAACCCATAAAAAAATTCAATCAAACCCCATTTTTTTGAAAGAAAAAAAAATGCACCGCAAGAGAATCATCAGTAAACAAATAATAGAACAACCCCTGTTCTTTATATTTGAAAAAAGAAAAAGAAATTAAATGGGTGTGGGTGATTCTTGGATTGAATAAAATGGAGTGATAAAAAATTGACTTTGAGAAGATGAGAGAGGTAGGGATATACAAAAAACGGGTTGCGTGGGATTGTATGTGACATAAATCCGACCCTATAACATAAGTTCGGATCAATTTTTAGATTCAAACCCAACCCAAAAATCCGATCAAACAGGATGATGTTCGGATCTTATAAAGACGGGACAATACAAGACAACATCAGATTGGTCACGAGACAAACCACCAATACCTAAATTTTTTAAGAAAAAATTTAATCTAACAATTTCTTTTAATCATATCACAACATCACTATTAATATCGGTAGCCATATAATGTTATAGTAAAGAAACTCATACCATACTTATACCCAATAAAAGAACTATTGTTTCTCCCTAAAAAAAAAGGAAAAACTATTGTTTCAATTATATGAGCCTAAATGGACCACCTAGTCACTGAGACAAGTTGTAAACCAAAACTGTAATTTTATTTGATGATTTTAACACATTGATCTACAACAACTTTGTGACCATGAATCAATGGATAACCAAATAACATAACTAGATCTTACATGTCAACCTACAAACTTGGTATGTGTTATGCCACTATATGCGGTTTTACATAAAATAAGCCATCACAACACAATACACGTGTAAACACCAAATTTCTAACATGGACCTAAGAACGCAAAGTTACATTCATGAATTAGAAAGTGTGATTTTGTGTGTGAAAGAATAGAGTTGAGTGTGACAGTGTTATAAAATAATATATAAAATAAAATTGAAAAAACGTCTTTGTCCTTAAACTAAATTGGGACAGGACAAGTACACAGAGGATAACACGAAATTGGTTCATGTTTCAGTTGTGTCCATGTCATGTCCCTTATTTTTGTCCTTGTTTATTTTTTTGATCGGATCAACCCCAACCCCTTGTGTTCGGCCGAGGACAGGTTGAGGAACAATATGTAGGCACAACTTTTGAAATGGGGGTTGAGGTAGCATGCAAAGAACCTATCTCATTCACCACCTTCGATTTTATTTTGGTTATGGTTGTTGTGTTGGAGTTCAATGTCTTCTTCTATGGAAGATGGAGAGTTGAGGTTTCGCTTAAAATGATTGGAATTTTAAGAAAACGTAACCTCAACATTTACACCTCTTTCCCTCTAAATTTTACTCCATCAACGCAACCTCCCTCGTTTCCACTGAATTTGAAGTTTTGAACCGTCACCAGATATGATCTTCTCCTTCTTCCTCCCCACACCACCATCTCCATCACCATGAACAAGAATAT
>Ga0315914_1005884_pt1 | contig 17658 bp, 7 predicted proteins | sample MpolenodulesMG_FD_203920 | JGI IMG/M metagenome (GOLD analysis project Ga0315914, IMG submission 203920) | Medicago polymorpha root nodule microbial communities from Los Angeles, California, United States - elongated nodules | ecosystem: Host-associated > Plants > Roots > Nodule | place: USA...
CAGCGCCGCCGTCTATCGAACACAAGAATAATTAAATCGGAATTGGAAATTAAAAGTTTGCTTGAGAAATTGACACAGACTGAAGAATCATATTCCCATTTAAAACACGAAGCGAAACGATTTCAAACATCATTGGAAGCTTTTTATTCAAAAAAATTTATCATTGGAAGCCATGGAGTTAGAAACTAAAAAGTTGACGAATGAAAAGCATAAGATGGAACATAATTGTAGAGATCAAATTTGAGAATGGAAATTTGCTTCTAAACATTACAATTTACAAAGTTATCGACAGAAAGGGAAGATATGTTGACACATATAGACGGCGGTGTCGGAAGGCATGGTGGCGAGGATGACGGCGGGAGGGAGGTGTGGTGGTGAGGGGATTGAGGAAGATGAACTGTGATAGGAGAGAAGAGAAGAGAAGCGCGTGTTTCATTTTTTTTTTTTTTTAAATTAAAAAAACTGATGGTTTGTTTATTTTTAATTTGAACCATTGAATTCTTTTTTGCCACATGTCATTTATCCAAGACCCTAAATGGGGTAAATGAAGCTGATGGTAAATGGAGCATACCCGGACTCATAAACCACATACATAATTTATTCAATAAATCTAAAAAGTCAAAATTTGTTTATAAATGAGACCGGAGGGAGTATTACATTATAACAAAATTAATACTCCCTCCGTTCTAAAATAACGGATGCATTTATAAAAAAAATTGTCCCAAAATAATTGACTCGTTTTACTTTTTAATGCAATATTAATTACTTTTTTCAATTATAATTTTAATTAATATTTTTTCATCATTCTTAATTTAATATATTCTACTTGCATTTAGTAAATGTATCAATACCTTACATGACACTCAACGATGTTTAAGTTCTTAGATGTTTAAAGATATGAACAAAAGATATGATACATATAGATGTTCTAAGAAATCAATTACTAGAATGATATGATACTTAATTATTTTTTTTGTGATGTTAAGAAAAAAATAATGAATATGGGAGAGCATATGTTTTCCTTCAAGGCCTAATCCGGAATCATATGAAGGCCTTCTAAGACAACATTGAAGGCCTTGAATCAATTTTTTTTTTTACAGTAATTAGAAAAGATTATTAATTGCTACAACTTATTTGAACTTCTAGAACTATCCTTTCCACTAAATTTTATGAGACATTGTTGTTCTTACATCATTTTATGCCTTTGGGTAGTGAGTGATATTTGGTTTACTAGAGTGTAGTTTTTTATGTATATGGCATTCATAATCTTTAGTTATACAAGTCTTTTATGACAAAAGGTTTCCTATCTAACATGAATATGTTTTAGATAAATGTATGCGAACTTTCCTTGAGCACTTGGGTCTAATTGGAAATGTCATTCTCATGCATAATATATTTAAACATCTCTATACATCTTATGTTTTCTAATTGTCCCTTGCAATATGTGCTTGAATGAAGAATCTTTAACTGCAATTCTTATTATGCTTTGCAACATTGTCTCTTTTGTTACCTTTTTATATCTTTTTGATTTTTACTTCTGGTATGTGTTCACTATTTTATTAGTCAAGAACTTTAGCGAAATTATTTTAGTAAAAAAAAATACACGGGGCTTAAGGATGATTTCTCAATTTGCCAATCAAACATAGGGGTGCTCACCAGAGCCGTTCTTTCGGTACTTAGGGCCCGTTTGGATTAACTTATTTTAGAGTTTATATAAAACAGCTTATGCAAATAAATAAGTTTTTATGTATTATTTATAAGTTTTTAAGGTAGTTTATGAAAAACCTGTTTATGAAGATACAATTTTCATTAGTGAGAGTTTATAAATTAAAATAAAAGCATATTTATTTACATAAACTATTTTTCATAAGCTCAAATTAAACAGGGCCTTATATCAATTATTTAAACAACAAACACTATAACATTATGCTTTTTATTTTTTGTAAAAAAAACATTATGTTATTTATTGTTTATTTTTTAACATTAACAAATTGTCGATAACGAAATTTGTCTCTCTCATATTCATAATTCATAATTAATATTCATATTCACACAATTGTTTATTTATATTTTTTAATAACTTGATTCGCATTTATTTTTTTCTGTTACATATGGGGATATGGAGACCGATATGTAGATCTGAAGTAGATTCTTAAGCTATTAGTGATGATGATATTTTGCTATGTTTTTGGTGATCACAATGTGTAATGTTTTGTAATTTTCTTTCTTAATTACATATAATTTTGAGGGATATGTAAAAAAACTTGATTATTTTACTATGACAATCTTATAATTAGTATTAAGGTAACAATTTTAGGATAACGCTTGGTGCCCGTAGTTTAGTAAATGCATCAATATTTGATAAGACACTCAAAATCATATTTCTCTATCATTCACTTATACATTTTTTTAATACGTGTAAAATGAACAAAATACTCACTTAATATACAACAGAGAGAGTATTTATTTTAGAATAATTTTTTTCTATAAACATGAAAATATTATTATGAGACCCATGAAAAACATAGACAGAAGCAGAATCGAAAAAGTGAGTTCTAGAAAATGGATTTGGGACCCACCAAAAAGAGAAAGGATGCATGGACAAACACAAGACAAAAGCATTCATGATTCAGTGTTTTCTGGAAACAAATGATCCATCTGGCAGTTCCATTGAAAAAGTTGAAACACAACACTATCACCATTCAACTCAACAATCACATCGTATCAGGTTCTTCTTTATTTCTTCTATCCTCTAACTTCTCTGTTTTTCTTCCTCCTCTTTGCATCCATCATTCATTCAAGTTAATCAATCAATAACATTTTCATCGCTTCCAATTATTCTGGAGTTATATATTATTAGTTTTTTAGATTTTATGGAATTTTTGTTGACCTTTTTGACTATCTTATTACTTTAGAGTGAATCACAAGTTAGTGCGTGAACTTATTATATGTTGATAGCATTTCCATATAACTCTTTCATTAGTGTTGCGTTGCGTCTTATAGAAGATATGTTGATGCCACTTTGATATCAATTTCCTTTCTACTGTGCTGGCTTTTTCATTTGATGCATAAATTCTTAGTAGATTTATGAGATATATCTGTTTTGTTTTAGCCTTTTGATGAAATTCTCATCACTTTCTTGTTATCGTTTGGTTATTGATAGGGAAAGAGTGATGTGTAGTGAATAAAGACATTGATTGAATTTGAAGGCATACATTGGTGATATTCTTGATTGTCTAATCTCCTGAGTGAGAGCCATGGGATGGTATAGGGCTGTTTCCGGCATAGCGAAGCATTCAATTAAGAGAAACCTCTATCGAACTGGATCGTCATGTTATGCGACAAGGACCACAATCGTTCCATCAACAAGTAGAAACTTTCAGACAACAGTTTTCAAATCCAAAGCACAGGCTGCACCTGTACCTCGCCCTGTTCCCCTTTCTAGGCTTACCGACAATTTCTTAGATGGGACAAGCAGTGTCTATTTGGAAGAGCTTCAAAGAGCATGGGAAGCTGATCCAAACAGTGTAGACGAGTCTTGGGACAATTTCTTCAGGAACTTTGTGGGTCAGGGTTCCACCTCCCCAGGAATTTCAGGTCAAACAATTCAGGAGAGTATGCGATTGCTGTTATTGGTTAGAGCATATCAGGTTAATGGTCACATGAAAGCCAAGTTAGATCCTTTAGGTCTCGAAGAACGTAAAATCCCTGATGAGTTAAACCTGGCCCTTTATGGGTTCACTGAGGCTGATCTGGATAGAGAATTCTTTTTAGGGGTGTGGAATATGTCTGGATTTTTGTCAGAGAATCGTCCGGTGCAGACCCTTGGGTCTATTTTGACACGGCTTGAGCAAGCTTATTGTGGAAGCATTGGGTACGAGTACATGCATATACCTGACCGTGACAAATGTAATTGGCTAAGGGAGAAGATTGAAACCCCTGCGGCCACACAATTCAGTCGGGAGCGTCGGGAGGTTATTTTTGATAGGCTTGCTTGGAGTACACTTTTTGAAAACTTCTTGGCCACCAAGTGGACATCAGCAAAGAGGTTTGGGCTTGAAGGGGGAGAGACTCTTATTCCTGGAATGAAAGAAATGTTTGACCGAGCATCTGATCTTGGGGTCGAGAACATAGTAATGGGAATGGCACATAGAGGAAGATTGAATGTTTTGGGTAATGTAGTTCGGAAGCCGATTCGTCAGATATTTTGTGAGTTTAGTGGTGGTGGTCTACCAGTGGATGAAGTCAGGCTCTATACAGGAACTGGTGATGTTAAATATCACTTGGGAACTTCTTATGATCGACCAACCAGGGGCGGGAGGAGAATACATTTGTCTTTGGTGGCAAATCCTAGTCACTTGGAAGCAGTAAACCCACTTGTTGTTGGTAAAACTCGAGCGAAGCAGTATTATTCAAATGATGCGGAAAGAATGAAAAACATGGGTGTTTTGATTCACGGAGATGGTAGTTTTGCCGGACAAGGCGTAGTTTATGAAACTCTTCATCTTAGTGCTCTTCCAAATTATACTACAGGTGGGACTATACACATTGTGTTCAACAATCAAGTTGCGTTTACAACTGATCCCAAGTCAGGAAGATCTTCGCAATATTCCACTGATGTTGCCAAAGCCTTAAACGCTCCCATATTTCATGTCAATGGTGATGATGTGGAAGCAGTTGTCCGCGTATGTGAACTTGCTGCTGAGTGGCGTCAGACTTTCCATTCAGATGTGGTTGTCGACTTAGTATGTTACCGTCGATTTGGCCATAATGAGATTGATGAACCTTCTTTCACACAGCCTAAAATGTATAAGGTTGGCCCTTTTGTTTATTTTTCTCTTATTCTTTAAATATGGATATTTCTTTTTGACAAGTTAATCAGATTTTAAACTTTCTTGGCTATGTATAGGTCATCCGAAACCATCCATCAGCTCTTGAGATTTATCAGAAGAAACTTTTGGAATTAGGGGAGTTAATTAAAGAAGACATTGAGAAGATACACAAGAAGGTCACATCAATTCTAAATGATGAATTTTTGGCCAGCAAAGATTATCTTCCAGACAGAAGAGATTGGCTTTCAGCATATTGGTCTGGTTTTAAGTCACCTGAGCAGCTTTCACGTATCCGTAACACTGGGTATAGTAAATTGATGTTAACTTTGCATTAGTCTTTCTGTTGTTTGTAAAACAGCTGAAATCTATGATCAATCTTGTGCAGGGTGAAGCCGGAGATTTTGAAAAATGTTGGGAAGGCAATCACAGTCTTACCTGAAAACTTTACTCCTCACAAAGCAGTGAAGAGGATTTATGAACAGCGTGCCCAAATGATCGAGACAGGGGAAGATATTGACTGGGGTTTTGCAGAGGAACTTGCTTTCGCCACATTGATAGTTGAAGGTAACCATGTTCGTTTAAGTGGCCAGGACGTTGAAAGAGGAACGTTTAGTCACCGCCATGCTGTAGTTCATGATCAGACAAATGGGAAGAAATATTGCCCCCTTGACCATGTGATAATGAACCAGAACGAAGAGATGTTTACTGTTAGCAATAGGTAATTTTCTTCCACATGTGTATGTAATGGTATTGAGAAAATAAACCAGGTTCACATGGTTATTTTTCTAATTTTTTTAGTCATGCAGCTTAAGCTCCTGAAACTTAGAATTCATATCTGGCTTAAGTGATCGTCAATGTTGCTACTTTTTTTAAGTCTAGCTAAATTTAAATTTTTCGCATGATTTGTAGTGAAATGTAATGTTTGTAGTACCCTGTTCAAGATATATGATCCATTTACATACTAAGTATCATTGCTATGAATTATGATATGTGCCTTTATCTTGATTACTGCTGGATTCCATTTCTCATATAATATATTTTTAAGACTTGATACTTATGTTGAAGTAATGATAGATTTTTTTTTTTGTCTCATAACTAATTAATAATTGATACGCTATGCAGCTCACTTTCTGAGTTTGGTGTTCTTGGATTTGAATTGGGGTACTCAATGGAAAATCCTAATTCATTGGTGATATGGGAGGCACAATTTGGTGATTTTGCGAATGGTGCTCAAGTCATATTTGACAATTTCCTGAGCTGTGGTGAGTCTAAGTGGCTGCGTCAGGCCGGGCTCGTTGTGTTACTTCCACATGGTTATGATGGCCAGGGCCCAGAGCATTCAAGTGGGAGATTGGAACGCTTTCTTCAGGTTCTCTATTTGTGAATCTATGTTCTTATTTCCTTGAAACTTCTCTGAAGCATTTATTCTTTCTGCATGAATCTGATCTGGTTGCCAATTATGGTCTACTTTGTGATCGACATACAGCCTTGAACTAAAACAGTTTTTTTGGGGGTCAGATTTAGGATGGTGGTGTTTTTAGTGCACACAAAATTAATTTAAATAATTGTCTCTTGTTGCTTCCTTTGGAAGGTATTTTGTCTTTCTGCATGTACATCCTTCATCTTTCAATTCTATTCATTAGATAAATTGAACTGTGTGTCTACTGAATTATTTACAGATGGCTGATGACCATCCTTATATTATTCCTGAGATGGATCCTACTCTTCGGAAACAAATTCAGGAATGTAATTGGCAGATTGTGAATGTTACAACTCCAGCAAATTTTTTCCATGTTTTACGGCGACAGGTTCGTAGTTGTTACAATAATTGATAAATGTTAGCTTTGTCACTTGAAGTTATATTATCTAATTTTCTTATTGTTGTTTTTTGTTTTATCGCAGATACATAGAGAATTCCGTAAACCTCTCATCGTAATGTCTCCTAAGAACCTGCTTCGTAGTAAGGCTTGCAGATCAAATTTATCTGAGCTTGATGACGTCCAAGGACACCCTGGTTTTGACAAACAAGGAACCAGATTTAAGCGCCTCATAAAAGACCAAAATAATCACTCAAATGTTGAGGAGGGTATGAGGCGTCTAATACTATGTTCTGGAAAGGTTTGTGACCCCTCATTCAAACTGTCTGTTCATCTAGTGGTTTTCATCTTAACCATATTTCCGAACATTACTCATTGCTTTGACTGTTTTCTAAATACGCTTTTTATGATTGTCAATGTCTTATAGGTTTATTACGAACTTGATGATCAACGAACAAAGGTAGATGCAAAGGATGTTGCAATATGTAGGGTGGAACAACTTTGTCCTTTCCCTTATGACCTTGTCCAACGAGAGCTTAAACGATATCCAAGTATGTCTGTTCAAAATTCTCTTTGGCAATGGATTCTGATTTTTTTATTGCATGTTGAGGTTTGATTATGACATATTGTATGCCTGTTGTCGTTAAGAGTGTGGAAACGAGTTCCTGTTTGTGTCTTCTCTGCTTGACATTTAATTTCAATTTTTACCCTATGATATTGTTGCATCTTTTACCTAGCATTAGCAATTAAGTAAGAAGATCAGCCATATCGACACTGATAGTTTTTTTTTTTGCTATCAAAGCAAGAGTAATAATTTGGAGTTCTAATCTCTGCTTGTTAGTTGGGAGGAATCGAAAGCATCTAGTTTTCTCTTCGATAAAAAGATTTTTTTAGCTCCTACCACTACCAGAAGAAATGTTATTGAAATTACTTTGAATTCTTACGGCAATAGATTTCTAGATATCAAAAAATGTGGACAAAAGCCAAAGTCAGTATTTCTTTAGAGCATTATTGAATCGATGTTCACATTCCTCTAAATTTAGGAAAGCTTTGGACTTTGATGTGTGTGAATGTATGAACTAGTTAGTAGAACATGACTTAATCATCATTAAATTTTGGGTTAATCATTATAAATATTGAATTGCAGGATATTAATCATTTTAAGTCTTCTGTGCTAAACATTTTACCATTTTTGTGCTATAGATGCAGAAGTTGTTTGGTGTCAAGAAGAGCCAATGAACATGGGTGGATACACATACGTTTTACCGCGGCTTATAACTTCCATGAAGTCTTTAGGTAGGGGAGGTTATGAGGATGTTAAATATGTCGGTCGCGCTCCCTCTGCAGCCACAGCTACTGGTTTCCTCAAGGTTCACCACAAGGAGCAGACTGAGCTAGTTGAGAAAGCCCTTCAAAGTGAACCAATTAATTTCCCTTACTAAGTCTCTGCATGTACATTATTTCCTCTGAGAAGTAACTTGATTTGTCCATCCATTGAGCAATAATTGGAGGGTAGCTAATAATTCTAATTTTTTGTACTATATAATTTTTAGGGAATCTCCAATAAATCGTTTGTCCTTTATTATCATTTTCATTATTCTAAATTCTAACATGTCATTTCTAAAAAGGTTTTTGATACCAAACAAGCCCTAATATATTAAACAGAGATTATTAATTGTGAAGTGTAATTAATAACAAACTAAATGTATGCTGCAAAGGAGATTGGTTTATAAATCTTGGACCTATTTTTTTTTTTGTCTAATAATAAACACTAAACAGATACTAGCCATCATGAAAACCTCAAAAAAAGATATAATACTTCCCTCACCCTCGTAGTATGAAGGAGGTGTTGGTTGGTGCAATGTTTGAATCGACCTTATCATATGTCGGACCTACATGGTCTGCTCCCTTGTTATAGGAAGCCGCCATAGTTATGAATTTTTGTCCTGATTTACTATAGCCTATAGGTTGGACTCGTTGATATAAAAATCCGCATGCCCCTTGACACCGACCCATTGAAATGAAATTTGCATATCCACAGACAAAGGGCCTACTCATTAATAATGTAAAGATACTTGTTATTTGTTAATTACCCTCACCTCTGCACACGAAGCTCTCATCCACTTACTATTAAAGATTTATTATCATCTCCATTGGTATAAGCTTATTTCAAAAATATATATATATATATATATATATTATGATACGTGGGATCGATCCATTTTTAATATGTGGTATTGATATGAATTTTATTCAATAAAAAAGTGGGTGTTACTGTTAGAGAGAATGTTCATCACTCTCCTCTAAAAATAATTACTTATCTTGTTCATTTTCTTTTTTGAAGAGAAATATTGTCATGTTCTTTTTTAGGTATCAAATTAATGTTATTTATACACCTTAAGAAAATTAATAATTTTGGTACTATTGATAAATTAATTCGTCTTTTCTTTTCTTTCGTTTTTTTTTTGTTTCTATAATATCATTAATTATTTATTGAGAAATTAATATTTAATATATTAAAATTGAAAACGATTAACTAATATAAACAATTTAATTTGCTTTACAAAAACAACAAGACAATTAAGAAAGAAAAAGAAACTGAGAGAGTAACTTGAAAAATATAGTCTGTAATGCATACTATGATAAGGTTTGACGGAAAAGATGGCGTGGCTGTCACTTGCGTTATTTTTATGGCATTGACCATCGTGTTCATGCAATCAGCTAATAACTCATCCATCAACTTTTTAATTTAAAAAAGTGATTATCTCACTTAATAAAATAATCGATACTACTGTGTTAGACTTAGACAGTCTAACTTAGACTTGCAAGTTGTTTTCAGACTTGCAACTTTGCAAGTGGCTTTGCTAAGCTTTTATACTACTCGTTACTTTAACGAAATTACGTGACACCCAAGTATTCTTTAAAGGTAAATACCCAATTAATCAAAGAAGAAATATAATCTTTTAACTGTAACTTATCTGTTGTAAAAAACAAAATGTAATTACTCGAATAAACTATTAATTTAGTCATACACCGTCACATTCTCTCCAATTTATTCTCTCCAATTTAATTCGTGGATTATAGAATATGGATAATTATGTGTTGACACCTTTCTTTTTCTTTTTCTATACCACCTCACGTGACATCTTATATTTTTTATTTTCTTCTCTTTTATCGTTCTTTTTCCCTCTCTTCTATCAAACATGTCACATAAGAGTATAAAATGAAGGATTTACTACATTGGGTGGTCAATGTATCACTACCTTATATATATTAAGTAATTAACCCATCAAGTTAGTCCCTCAATTTCCTTAAAAACAAGAGAGAATGATGATTTTGGTTGAAAGCTAAAAAGCTTACTAGTGCTTTCAGTTATACTGACGGGTGGCGGCACCTTTTATTTTGTATGAGTGTTATAGAGTAGCTTTCTTCTCTTTTTTTGCTTAGTGTTTTTGTTTTTGTTTTGGTATGAGACCTTACCCTTGTAACTTGTTGAGTGATTATCTTTTGCACACCTTATGCGAGATGAATCACTCTTGGTGTTATTAATCCAATTTGATTTCTTTAAAAAAAAAAGAGAGAATGATGACTCATGGACTATTTTGATGGATTTATAATACTAGTTTAAGTACTATTTAGTATTTTTAGTTAGTTTAGAAACTAAATTTGATAAAAAGTTATAGTTCGAGGATTAAATTGATTGGTTTATTTATTTTTACTCACTATCGGTTTTTATGGTTTTTTTTACATTATTCCTTGATGAATAGAAAGATAATTTACCCCTATCAAATTCTTTCACTTTTATTCTTATAATTAGTTACCGTTCACATAAGTATGTATATGATCGATATCAAACCGTGAAAAAAAAAACATAAAATTACCGTATCAAATTATTTTCTCTTTGAATCGAAACAAAGTTAGAGATAGATCAATTAAATAGTAAAATAAATAAATAGGTTGGTTTGAACCAAAAAAAAAACCTTTTTTTACGTCAAATGTTATAATAATTATTTTATTGAGGATGAGAAAATCGAACTTTTTAACCTCTTTATTACGTCATTCTTTAACTCGTTTATCAAGCCACCAAATCTGCCTTATATTCCCTTAACCAAGAAGACTACTAAGTTTCTATCTATTTTGCTTGGTCATATAAAGTCTAGAAGAGAATTAGTTTTTCAAATCATATACCAGCTTCTCATGAACATACACTTGAATTGAATTGAATCTTACAGCACCGGCTGCTATCTAGAAGCCCTTTTACCATAAACAATTATTTGATTGAATTTGGAACTTAACTATTTTCAAACTCATTGTGATTGTACAACAATTTTAAATATGATAAAATCGTTAGTATCTTGAATTAATTAATAAGTTAACTAAATAATAAATATATGCGTGGATCACCAATTACCCTAGCTAACAGTCATGCTTACAATTAATACATGCATGTGTGGCTCCTTTCACACCAAACAGCATCTAGTCTAGTCAAAGGAAAAGCAAGTTCAACGAATACACCAAATTATGGATCATATATATCTAATAGTCTTATATAGTGCCTCCAATTCTTCGTATTTGCTTGCGTCATACCAAATCAAAGTCACAAACACAACTCACAAGTTAAGTGTGTAACAATTTGTTCACACATTACACGCTCATACCTACATTGTCAACAATTACAAGTGTCTCAAATTCTTAACTCCTAACAAACTTAAAACCGTCTTTTAGTATAAATATGACACACCCTTAATTTCAAGTCTCATAGAGTTCCAATATTGCACACCTTTCCTTTCTTTTCATACCCTCCAAATATAAATTCCAAATATAAACTTGTTGAATATTTTTAATAGTGATGAAGAGAGAAAGAGAAGTTGATAATAACATAGCCATGGCTAAATACTTGATGTTACTTTCTGGTGGAGGTGATCAAATATTTGATCAAGTGAATTACTCTTCAAATTTCAACAACCGTGTGTTTGAGTGCAAGACATGTAAAAGACAATTTTCATCGTTTCAAGCGTTGGGAGGACACCGTGCAAGTCACAAGAAACCGAGGTTGATGGAGATGACTAGTGATGATCATCATGGTTCAATACTTACACCAACGACGAAGACTAAAACACATGCATGTTCCATTTGTGGATTAGAATTTGGAATAGGACAAGCTTTGGGTGGTCACATGAGGCGACACAGAAGAACAGAATCATCAAAACTCAAAGCTAATAATTCAAATGGAAACATGCATAATTTTATGACTACTACAACTACTAGTAGTAGCAATAGTGGTTGCAGTACTATTGATAATAGTACTAATACTGATTCAGCAAAGAGGAACAGCAACAGATTTTTGTTTCTGGATTTGAATTTGACACCTTTAGAGAATGATTTGAAGTTTTTAAAGGTTGGACAACCAACTCCTAATTTGGTAGATTGTTTCAATTCAGTTCATTAATTTTATAGTAATAAACTTTTGGAAGGTCTAGTTATATACTGTACCATACATATATAGGTGGATGAGTACTTTTTCCTCCCATTTTGTATTTTAATTTATTGTATGTAAATAAATTTTTCTGTTATTGAATATACATAATAAATTCATGTTATTATTAGTATTAGTAAAAACATGTAAAATTGTCTGATTATTTATATATCAATTTTTTCCTTGGTTCAATTGTAAAGACATGTTCATGTTAAAGATTCATGAAAACCTTAAACCCATCCAATAAATTTGAAATGAGAAATTGGTGTCTAATCAGGGATTGTTTTTGCTTATTAGTTATGGTATTACCTCATTGCTTAATCCTCTATACGTATGTAAAAGCTGTTATTATTTTGTCATATATTTTGATATATAAATCAGACAATGTTGTGTTTGTAGTTTGGAATTGGATAAACAACTTATTTTACAACCTATAGTATAAGGTAGTCTGGAGAGTTTATGCAAACAAACCGAAAAAACACAGTTTACGAATATGTCATAAGTTATTTTCATAAATTCTCCCAAACAAAGTTTGGCAAAATCACCTAGGGTCAAATATATTGAAACATTAACATGTATTGAACTTCATATTCATGTAATCATCTAAGCTTAGATAGTTGGTTTATTTCTTTTAACTCTGCCACTACTCACTTAACAGAGAACAGATCCTTGTATTAGAATCTCAATTTTTAATTAATACTGTTATAGTAAAGTTTAAAAATATATTTGTTGGAGTAAAATGTTGATCATTGATTTTCCATTTCCTGTTTTCCCCTAGTTAGTTAGTCAACCAATCTAGAAGGGAGTTACTTTCCAAGTAAAAATGCCGTGCAGTTGAATTAAGTGATGAAAACACTATCTAAAAGCCATTTCACTGTGATTAAATTGTTTCATTAGCACAATCTTATTTCAAAGTTTGTGATCAAGGATCTTGACAATTTTAAATATTGGTACCTAGTTAGTTAGAGTAAGCGGAGTAATTTAAGCATGAACTTAACCACCAGTTAATTAGGATTAAATATAATCCCCACAAGTGTTAATGACAACAAAAAAAAAATTAGTCTAGGTAATAGAGGTTGTCCACAGAGTTAGAATTTGAGTAGATAAGTACCCTACATGAGATTGTGACAATTTAGATAATAGTACAAGTTAAATATCAGCTTATTGGTGGTGGCTGTACGACGTTATATATCTAAAACTAGAAAAATCTGTTCTTTAATCTTAAACGTGGAAGAGTGATTATATGCAATGGAGTGTGAGAATATGATATTAATAGTATATACTTCACTGTCATCGTCATTATCGTCACATCGTTGGCCACCTAGTAATCGTCTAAGCTTCCTTCTCAATAGCAATTTCCTTCATTTTGTTTAGTCTGGTCACATTAGACTTTACATCGACACCACAATTTTAGTCATGCAATTAAGTGATTTATTGACTTTCCTGACAATGTAAAATTAAACTCATTAAAATTTGTCATTTTTTATTTTTACACAAGGCGTATATAGAATAGAGATAAAACTTGAAATGAGTTTGTAAAAAAGGACAATTATCATCTTACAAGTCGGTGTTATAAGGATGAATTAACGATTAATTCAAGTATAAAAATCTAATATAATATTAGAGTTGATTCATTCATGGATGCCCACCATTTATATCACACACTAAACCCAATGGTAATGGGGGTTAGGAGTGTATTTGATAAAGTCAAGTCTCACTTAAAATACATACATATAAAACCTAAAATGAGTTCACATAAAACAACACTCTTCACCTTATAAGTTGATTTTTATAAAAATGAGTTAGACCAGTATAAAGAAAAAACTTAATATTTACCCATTAAAAGTTGTTGGTGGATGAGTTGCATTAGTTTGTTACTTGGATGGTGATGATGATTGGTGATGGATTGAACTTGATTGTTTTTATCTTTATTGTAATAATCCCTAATACATACAAAGTAATATTATTTTCCTGAAATAACTTTGTGATATCAATGTGATGCATAACAAGATTATATGTCTACTAAATTCATGAATGTTGTTGTATTTACGAGAATTTGTTGATATAATATATTATATAATATCCTAGAATGGACTAAAGTTATGTGATTAATTATTTGATTTTTTTTAAGCACATGATCTTTTACCAAAATTTACAATTTTTTAAGAAGCAAATTTCTACTTGGTTTTGTTCTAGAGGCATTGTTTATTGGCACAACATTGATCATTAGATGTATATTTTGACAAACAAGCGTTAAAAAAAGTTAAATATTTTGAATGGTACTGCTCTCCAAGGGGTGACCGTTATGTGTACGTCACTGAAACGAGTTTTTGAGGTAAAAATACTAAATATATAAATAAACGGTTTCTAGAAATAGTAGTGTCAGACCAACTAGTAATATTGATTGAGTAGTTTGGTTTGGTCTAAAAACTGCAACTTGATTCTTCCTCAGTCAAAACTAGAAGAGAGTAACCCCCTCACATGTTTCTCACACACACAAACCACTTGACCAGTTTTTATGATTGGGTAGGGTCTCCCAAATTGAATATGACCAGCTTTGGCTGATTGCCTTTGCAAATTAAAATCGGGACTTGTTAATTTATTCTTTTATGCTTACCTGTATATAGCTTTTTCAGGCATTAGGCTCATCCACGTTCCGTATTATACTATTACTATGCTAAGGAAAAGTCACGTATCTTGCGTGACAAATTTCTATCCAATATTTGAGGAATTTTTTAATAAGGGTTTGTTACAATGTTAAAGTTACTAAAAATAGTAAATTTTTATTGAAAATAAAAAATTATTTATTAAAAAGTTATGTATTTAATATAAAATATATAAGTTCCAATGCAAAGTTACTATTTAAAACTTCTTAACATGTGCAAATTTGCATATGATAGAAAAACCCTTTTAATAAATATAATGTTTATCGTCCTTCAGAAACTTCCTAGTAAACCTTAACGATAATATTTTTATAAGGGCTTTAATGATAATTTTATTTGGTAAGTAAATATTATGTTTATCATTCTTGTTTTAAAAATGTATGCCCTCTAAGCTAAACAGGATGAACAACATATAGGGTGACATTATTATTATATACAAAGCAAATATCCAATTTGATCTCTGAAGCTGTAGGGCTGTATCTAGTCTTTCATAATATTAATATTTCAAAATGATCCCTAGCATTGCAATTGCATTATCGACACTATTCACTTTGTTTTGGTCTGTTTGCTAAAAAAAAAATGTGTCTTAGTCTGTTATCAAGAAGGACGTTTTGATTGGGTAATATTTAGCCTCTATTCAAGTGTAAATATTGGTTTATATATATAAAAAGCAAGTTAACCTCTTAAAAAAAAATTGCATTATCGACACTAGTAATGTAATTCTACACAGATTATATAAACTATATATATTAATCTAGACAATAAAAATATCTACAGCAGAAATGGTACTATTTACTCGTTAACATTTAAAACCGCATCTATTTTCAACTGGTCTCTTCCTAAGTAATTAATCAGTTTTCCATCACCATGATATGAATATGAACGTGGTTTGAGGTGTATGTATGTACGTCATGCATGAGCAAATCTAAACACACTCGATATTTCCTAGAAGGCTAGCAATTGTTTTCTTGGTGAGTGACACAAGACAAATATATAGTATAATAGTACACCAAATAGATTGATATTCCTAACATTAAGCTGAATTTCCTGCAAAATACAGTGGAAGTTATATCTGTTTTTTATTTTCTTGTAATCCTCATTTGCTTTGACATAACTATTATCTATATTTTTTTTGTTAAAATAATATGGTACAGTTGATTTGCCATGACTTATAACTAATTTATAACTATCTTAGGAGTAAATCTGAACTCATAGCAAGCAACCAAATAGGGGAAATCTAATTTGATAGACAAAAGGAACATATTCTGTCATTCCTAGCTGTTACTCACACACACTTCACTCCAACAACAGTAATAATGACCAAAGAGATGTAAAACCATTAATCATCCATTCTAAGGGTGAGAACTAAGAACCATACTGTGAGAATGGTTTACTGAAAAATTTCCAACAGATAGTATATGTTGAATTGGGTTAAACAAATGAGTTAAATTTCAACAGTAATAATGGCCACAAAAGGAATGTGGCTGCCTAATGTAATATAACAAGAAGAAAATATAAAGTTTATGTTGAATTGGATTGAACAAATGTGTTAAATTTCAAAAGCACTAATCACTAGTCGCTTTAGGAAGTATGAAATAAGTTGTGGTGTGCTTCTAAGCAGTGAAGTAGGGCGAATGAAGAGGGACGCTTGTTTGGATAAATAACATATGCTAGTAAGCGCTTGTGAATAAGTTATTTCTATAACACAAGACAAAATAAAGTCAATATGTTTTTTATAATCTGTAAGTTGTTTTCATAAACTATATTGTAAGGAGTTTATGGAAATAAGCTGATATGTTCATAAGTTGTTTTTATAATGTCAGAAAATAAGCTGAAATAAGTTAATCCAAACAGCCCCTAGTCTAGGTTGATGGTAATAGCATTTTAGTAACAAGGGTCTGTGAGTTATAATAACAAAATAAGAAATATGTTATGCTATGCAATTAGTTATACAAGTTTGGCAGAAGCAAGTAAATCAGTCAAAATTGTGAATTTACATATTGGAATGAATGAAGAAATGAATGAAAACATAGAATACAAGATTGGAGTGAGTTATGAAGATTGAGGAGGAGTAACCCTATCATCATTTTCAAGATCAGGGAATTTTTGCTTGAATGAATCTTGACGCTGTAACCACATCATGTGTCCCTTTAATTCAATGCAAATCAAATAGCATCAATCAATCAATCAACAGATTCATTCAGGAAAAGAGAAGAAAATAGGTCATAGTACCTGGAGAGCAGCAGCCCAGGTGATAAGGAAAGATGCAAACCAGAATTTCTTATCCTTCATCACTTTCTTCAATTCCATTTTCAAACTTCTCTTGGCTTCTCTCTCTGTGTGTCATTCGTCGCTGCGTCACGCGCTCCTAAAATCACATCAAACTTCTTGGCCTTTTCTGCAAAGCCCAATATTGCTCTCTCGCAATGAAAATCAATTGTATATCTCATACCCCTCAAATTATAACTCTACCTCCACTAATTATTTGAACTTCTTAAATTATCCTTAATTCTAATAAATAAAATATATTTTTCAATTTTTCTGTGTGTTACGGAAAAGTTTGTCGGGACATGCCAAGAAAAGTTGACTCCCGTTGCAAGGTTGTGGGTCCAGTGATGTAGTATATTTACGTATATCAAAGGTAAATATTTATATAACGTCTCCTCAGGGACTAGTGCGATATCATGGACTATTCGACATCAATTATCATTCTAAGTTGAATGAGTGATTTATTTGTTTGTTTAAAATCTAGGTATCTATGTTATAAGATTAAAACTTGAGATTAATAGGGCGTAAAACTTGTTAGGATTAGAGTTCCTTAATCAAGCATCACACGTAAACTAAAGATCATGCATGGATTCTAGCTTTCC
>Ga0315914_1005885_pt1 | contig 17657 bp, 14 predicted proteins | sample MpolenodulesMG_FD_203920 | JGI IMG/M metagenome (GOLD analysis project Ga0315914, IMG submission 203920) | Medicago polymorpha root nodule microbial communities from Los Angeles, California, United States - elongated nodules | ecosystem: Host-associated > Plants > Roots > Nodule | place: USA...
TCAATGATACAAAAGCTTTGGATTCCAATAGTTAAAGTGATTATCAAAACCTAAATTCCATGTCTAGAACAAAAGATTTGATAAAGGATTATTCTAACCTAGATTCAAAAGGTATTTTTCAATAACAATTCAAATCCATAAGATTAAAATGAAAAACAAGAACAACCTCAACATCAAAAGATAACTAAAACCCAACAACATCATAATCAAAGGGAATACATACTAATAGAGTTGATTACATTTAATCCCAATAAAAGAGTTTAGTTACACATTGTCATGGTAACCTTATAAGGAGAAAGAAGAGATGAAATGAGCAAGCCATGATGTCTCAATGATCTTGGAAATCCCGTCAATCCTTGTGCTCCTTTCTCCTTAGGTTCTCTCTGATTTTCCCCTGTTTTCTCTCCCTAACGTATCCTAGTAATAATTTCTGTTATGATATGATTTCTCTTCATCCTGAAATGAACAAATGGGCTTTTATATGGCATGTTCTGTCTCAACTCGCCTCGCGAGTAGAAACGCTCGCCATGGCGAGTAATGGTTCCTTCACCAGTGGGTTTCTGCCACGTCAGCTCTGAGGAGATTTGGCCGCCTTAGCTCGCCTCACGAGTAGATTTGTTCGCCATGGCGAACTCTGAACCTTTGCTCTCTGGAACTCCTCGCCTTTTACTTGCCATGGCGAGTTTACTTGCCTTCCACTCGCCATTGCGAGCTAACCTTTGCACCTTTTCTTTGTTTTACTTCTTTGCTTGGTGTCTTGAGTTCAGTTCCTGCACAAATGGGTAGAGTAAGATAAATAAAGCGTAATAGGACAATTATCACTTTTCTCTCGGCTTTTCCCTAGATAACTTGTGAAACAAGTAACAGAAGTGCCTTAAATGTAACATGAAATTAACTACTTTCTGGCACTTATCAAACTCTCCCCAACATTACTCTTTGTTTGTCCTTAAACAAAAAATTCAATAAGGACAAGTTAGGTACAAGACACAAGTACAAAAGTTTTGAAAATTTGTTCAGATGCATGATTCAAAGTGAATGTGCGGGCAAGTCTGAAGTTTCCGACTAATCTGAGAGTTCACTGCAAATATGAAATGAGTCTTAAGCACAAAGTTCATGTCACACAGTTCAAGTCAATAATATATTTATTCACGAACCACACCTAACACACTTCTTTGTAAGTAGTAAACAAAATGAAATCAATGAGTGAGGGTTAAGAAACACACATCCGACAATCAAATTAACATCCAGAACAAGTTATGTGTCCATCCAAATTTAATTTGCAAGCTTATCTGCAATCGGTTAGCTAATGCAATATTTGTTATAAACTCATTGACTATCATTATTATTTTTTCTCCAAACATAGCCTAGTTTCCCTTCACCTGACGGAAACATCTTTTTTATCTTGCAAATATTTATGCAGTATTCAACCTTTTGTAAAATGCATCTATAATAATCCAATGTTTAGTGTTCACCCCTCTAAGAGATATGTTACAAGACCAAAATTATGGTTTTGCTTCAACTGACCTTTATATAGATACACAGTCTACAATGTCTTCTATACAAAACCATGCAACAAAATGGTATTGTTAAACTTGAGAACTTAATATACCATTACAGTCATATACTGATTTTCTGCAATATTCAACCTTTTGTAAAATGTCTCGCTTTCATTCCAATTCCAAAGGTCGATATTTCGCATCTCACCAACCCACTATCACCTACACAAGTGGGTCCTCCTCCTCCATAACTCTTAACATGATTAGCCTTATCCCACACACCCATCACCAACACATAAAAAATGATGATGCGAAATGACAAATTATATAGGAATTCCAAGGATAACTAGGCTATCATTTTTCTAACCATGCAATTTCCTTTTTCATTAAGTCATCATTCACCACATTTGCAGTGCATATTATTAAGTATTATATTTATCCTAAACTTGGAAATTCCATAGTTATGTCATCATTAGCAGTGTGAATTTTGGGTTTGATTCTTGGCCTATATATAGAAGAGCAATATGTTGTGAGAGATCAACATCTCGAAAAATTAGTCTCGTACTACTTCTTATTAAAAATACTAACACAGTTGATTCATTTAAGTATCAATGTGACGTAGAATAACATGAGTTGTTGGATGAATCAAGCTAGCTGTTCACGTTAATTCCATATATTTGAACACAAAATTTGAACATAGTATGTCAAGTACGGTATAATATATCTAATTTTAGTGTAACCAACACATTAAACACAAGTGGTTAATGAGTTTCATCACATGACGAATCGTTGAGAATCCGAATTCGATTTCTAGAGAAAACAATTATTTGTCAGACTTTATTTATCTCGTGATTGAACTCCAAATTACTTGAACCCCTTTCTCTTAAGAACCGGAGAGTTAACATAAAAAATATCTGATTTCAGTGTTTGTTATTTTGGAAAAGATAAAAATTAATATATGATATGAATATGGTGTAATTTGATGTCAACTTCTAACCTAGACAAAAAAAAATGCTAACTAGTGTCCTATGAACATTAGTTAAGAAAATAAGTATAATAAGAATTTCTTCGAACTTATGTAATCAAATACTTTTTTTTAGGGAATGTAATCAAATACTTAAAAGTGTAAAAAATATTGTTTTCAATGCAAAATTTACTTTTTTTATTTATTTAAATAGTATCATCGGAACATTAGTTAGCATGACAAAAAAAACATCTATATGCATCATTGATATAAGCAACACTATCAAGTACTAACAAAAATAGTTTTTGCTATTAAGTATTTTAAAAATTTGTTAAAAAAGAAAAAATATAAACTTTCCATTAAAAACAATAATTTTTAAACATTTCTCACCTTTTCTAAAAAAAATATTTTAATTTAAATTTCCTTAAGATATCCTAACAAAAAGGCAACAACTTGAGCGTGTGATTCACACAGAAGCACACCAACCCTGAACAAAATCAATTGTCCTACCGTCCAATAGTCCACCAAGAAGTGTCTTTATGGGGTGGAGGGGTCTACATTCTCACCAAACTTTGATTCTTCAACAAATCCAAAACAAAACCCTTAAGCATGTTGAGTTGAGTGGTTCAAAAAAGTCTATCTTTCACTCACCAAATACGTAACAGAACAGAACAGTTCATTTGATGATTCAATGCATCCTAACGCAACGCCACCCATGTCCCATTAAACACATCACCCCTTGCAAATATATGAAAGAGATTGAAAGAAACAGTGACTTAACAATGTTGGAATAATTATTACTCACTCATATAAGTTATTTTGAAAATAAATGGTGCGATATACAAAAATACAAACATTAATAACAATTCTTTACAATGTTGCTAATAAAAAAGGTCGTCCCAACATGTGTTCAATTTAGTAAAATTTGCAATGCATAATTTATATTTTTAGTATACTATCATGTAGGACACTAGTCGGTATTTCTTAAAAAAGAAACAATTCTTTACAATGACTTCCAAAAAATACTATACGAATATATATTTTCCACATTAAGTCAACACGAATAGAACTACTCAGCCTACCTCATTATCACGTCCAAAACCAAAAGAAAAAAGCCTACCTTTTATTGGTCAAGAAAAAAATTAAGTGATTTGTTTTTTTGGTCAAAGTGATTTAATCCCTTACTATATATATATATATATCATGCAATACCTTTTTCTTTAAGGAAATTACGCAATACCTATATGGTTGGTAAATCAAATAATTATTAATACCAACCGAAATAAAATCAAACAAACCCATTATGCTTACCATGTAGAAAAAGATATACGTTTGTTTACACATAAATCCAATTCTCACCAACTCCCATTTTTTTCTCTATATTCAATATCAACCTGTTTCCAACCTTCTCTGTTCAAACACACAATTCATCACAATGGCTCTGTTTCTCACAATACCCCTTTCATTCATAGCCATTTTCCTCTTTTACACACTCTTCCAAAGACTAAGATTCAAGCTTCCACCCGGTCCACGACCGTGGCCGGTTGTCGGAAACCTCTACGACATAAAACCGGTCCGATTTAGGTGTTTTGCCGAATGGGCCCAATCCTACGGGCCCGTTATATCAGTTTGGTTTGGTTCGACTCTGAATGTGATTGTTTCAAATTCAAAGTTGGCCAAAGAAGTTTTAAAGGAGAATGATCAGCAGTTGGCTGACCGGCACAGGAGTCGGTCAGCCGCGAAGTTTAGTAAAGATGGGCAGGATTTGATTTGGGCTGATTATGGGCCCCATTATGTGAAGGTTAGGAAGGTTTGTACGTTAGAGCTTTTTTCACCTAAGAGAATTGAAGCTTTGAGGCCTATTAGAGAAGATGAGGTTACTGCTATGGTTGAATCCATTTTCAATGATTCTACCAATTCTGGTATGTATGTTTTCTTTTTGGTTCTCTCTTTTGTTTTATTAATTGATGAGTTATTCTGGGTTTTGTACGTTATTTTGTTTACTGTTTACATAATTAATTTTGAGTGAATAAAAAGGATCAAGCATAAACACATGTGATAAATTAATGGGGCTCATTCTAATAAAATTCCTTTGAAGTTAGACTTTTCTTTTAATGCGTTTGGAAGGGTGTTAGTAGTAACAGCTATGCAAATAAATTAGGTAAAATGCATAAGTGAGTGAATGTCAACGGAGATGCAATGAGTTAAGGTTTGGGGAAACTGTTTGTCTTATTTCGGTTGGTAAAGTTTGTATGTCAAGAAAACATGCCTTCATTAGTTGTTGAATTTTAGGTCTATAAATTTAGAGATGGCGTTGGTTTAACTAATTCTCCAACTACTTTTTTGTCCCCGTTTTCTGTAATACTTGTACTTCAATGTGTAGTGCTGTTTCACGTAAATTCGTTTTAATTGTTTTTAGACATAGATACATTTTTAGGCCGTGACATATTAATATTTTTTATAATGTTAATTAGTGTCTAAGCATTGGTTAAAGACGTTAAATAATAATTTTTTATAAAAGTTTGTGCAAACAGTGTATTGAACATTAAAAACTTTAATAATTTTAAAGAATAATTGAAAACTAATGACGGAATCGACTCGATTTATTTATTATAAATTATTAATTCCATCAATTAATTTGATAAACTATTTTTGTTTACCTAACATGCATTAAGTTTGAAAAACGATAAGGTTTACCATTTTTTGAAAAAGCTTTGCCTAATAATTGGTCAACTAATTGGGGATACTATATATCAATGTAATGCTGGACTCTTTTATTATGTTCATTCAATATGCATTATTGTTCCTTTGCCTTTCTTCATCCTTAAAAAATCCAACTACAAATATATATTAGCTGTTCCATCCCTAGTTCCACGTATTCTATGATTAGTCATATCACAAATTGACGATCTACCTAATTTTTGGTTCTGAAGTAACAAGGAAAAAATACTTGTACAAAAACTGGTGTAACAGTGTTTTTTCACATAAAAGTTATGTCAATGGTCCAAGTATATTGTTAGAGTTGCCTTAATTTGGCACATAATCTATTTTGAACAAGTTTGACACATGATTTTGACATTAAATAGGATGATTAATACAATTTAAATATGAGGTTAATTATGCTCATGAACGAAAGTTTCACAACTCGTAAGTGTCTACCGAATTAAATACAGGTTAAATATGAAGTTAAGTACGCTCAATAACAAATGTGTCAAAACTCATTAACTATCTACTGAATTATTTAATCATGATGTTGAGCTTCATTAATCACAACTATATTGAACACAAAATCATGTTTAATTACTCGTGTATATTCGAACATCTAAAAATTATGTATATTTGAACATATTTTGAATGATTAATGATATATGTATATTTGAACACCTAAAATTGTAGTTAACGACATTAAAATCGTTTTAATTTTACTTCATGGTCACTGAGTTGTATTACTTTGTTATATTCATTAACCATATTATACATGATTGACAGCACGGATTCAAGTTAAGTTAACCATTCAAATTGATCTCGACATTTGATGTAAATTTTGTGTGTCTAATTATTATTTCTCTTGTTTTTCTGCAGAAAATTTGGGGAAAGGTATATTGATGAGGAAGTATATAGGAGCAGTTGCATTCAACAACATCACAAGGCTGGCATTTGGGAAAAGATTTGTGAACTCAGAAGGTGTAATGGATGAGCAAGGAGTAGAATTCAAAGCTATAGTGGCAAATGGATTAAAGCTAGGAGCATCTCTAGCTATGGCAGAGCACATCCCTTGGTTGCGCTGGATGTTCCCACTTGAAGAGGAGGCTTTTGCCAAGCATGGTGCTCGTAGAGACCGACTCACCAGAGCTATCATGGAAGAGCATACGCAGGCACGTCAGAAATCTGGTGGTGCCAAACAACATTTTGTAGATGCACTTCTCAGTTTGCAAGAGAAATATGACCTTAGTGAAGACACCATCATTGGTCTCCTTTGGGTAAGTTTTTTAAGGTTCTTAGAATTTTTATAATCTAAACAACTATTTTGGTTTATTTTATCTCTATGTATTGAATTCAGATTTCCTAAGTTCATAAAACGACGCAGCTGCCACGATCTTCAGATCAGTACCGTTAAATCAAGATTAAACGACTGATTACATGAACATTTTTGTAAATATGATTCAGAATACCATCTTTAGATACAAGTTATATAATCGTAATCTAATAGCATTGTTTTGCCTACCGAAACAACTGCATCTTTTTTCGACAGTATTGAAATTAAATCTGTCTATTTCACTAACTAAAAGCATAGCTCATATTTTTCTTTATTTGACAGGACATGATTACGGCTGGGATGGACACAACTGCAATATCAGTTGAGTGGGCCATGGCAGAGTTGATAAAGAATCCAAGAGTGCAACAGAAGGCACAAGAGGAGCTAGACAAGGTCATTGGTTTTGAAAGGGTCATGACTGAAACTGACTTCTCAAGCCTCCCTTATCTACAATGTGTAGCCAAGGAGGCTCTAAGGCTGCACCCCCCAACACCACTAATGCTCCCACATCGTGCTAACGCCAATGTCAAAATCGGTGGCTATGATATTCCCAAAGGGTCAAATGTCCACGTAAATGTATGGGCTGTTGCGCGTGATCCAGCTGTGTGGAAAGACGCAACAGAGTTTAGACCCGAGAGGTTTCTTGAGGAGGATGTAGACATGAAGGGTCATGACTTTCGGCTACTTCCATTTGGAGCAGGTCGTCGAGTATGTCCAGGGGCACAACTTGGGATCAATATGGTGACATCCATGTTGGGTCATCTGTTGCACCATTTCTGCTGGGCACCACCCGAGGGAGTGAACCCGGCGGAGGTTGACATGACAGAGAACCCTGGAATTGTTACATACATGAGGACTCCATTACAGACTGTGGCCTCTCCTAGGCTTCCGTCGGAGTTGTACAAACGTGTGACAGCTGATATCTAATCTTTTTCTCATACTGCAATGTTGCTGTTTTTCAAATTGTTGAGTCAATTTTCTTGTGGGATTTATTTCTACCATTGTGTCTATGTAACTATAATTGGAATACAATGTAAGAAACTATGTAAGACTCATGACAAATGTAAGACTCGTGACAAATTTGACTTTGTTGTACCCTTCAGATTTTGGATTGAAGTTTCGGCAGTGTAATGCATAATTTTTCTTCTTAAAAATATGTTAAATTGGAGGCTATAGTTTACCTATGCTTTTATATGTCTATTGTTTAAATGTTCTGTTTTATTGCTCTGAATGAACTTAGACTTGGTGGCCATAGTGCTTTATGCTATACTGCTATAACATTTTGGTCATTACACATTGCTGTAAGAGATCTCCGGAACACAACACACCTGGGATTAAGAGTGTCATCGTGTGCCCAACACACGTACAACAAGTAACAAGTGCCTTAATAGCATTCAGGGGTGATCTTTTTCAGTTGTTCCTAGTTATAGCAATACGAGTTCATATCGACAAAAACAGTTGATCATCATGAAAAAGACTTAGAGCATCCACATTGGTAGGGTCTTTACCATTTAAGATCCGGTAACCAACAAGTACCCCCAATGTGGAAAAAAAAATTGGGGATCTCTTACGACCCAGGGTCTCACTTAAGACCCCCAATCTTAAGTGGACCCCACACCCCTTTTCAATAAAATAATCATTGTTTGAGCTGTTTTTGTTGATTTTCATTAATAAATAGTTATTGGTGGGACCCATTTAAACATTTTGATAGAGGATCTCTATTGGAGTGGTTGGGGTCTATTTAAAGGACATTGACACCCCTTCTATTTTTAAAACTTACAATAACCTCCCTTAAGTTTTGCTAAAATAGATTAACACTTCCCTTCTCTCTTAACACCGGTAATGTACCGTTTAATATTGTTGTTTTTTTTACCTCGGTTTCATAGTCACACCTTCAAACAAAATTCAAAAGGGATCATCATTAGTTTCACATGGAAATTGGGATCAGAGTGCAGTTTTCTATTAGAATCATTGTTCTTGGGAGGAAATTCTTCTTCAATTGATTTTCGTGAATTGATCCTTTAGAGGCATGAGTATCAACATTGTATTGTTCCTCTTATTGAAACCTCCCATCATTCTTCAGAAGTGATTCGCACAACGAATGCAATATATACAGTTAAAGTATTTGTAATCATGCCATGAGTAATTGAATTCAAATTAATAAAGAAAATTGCAATTTGGGGGAATTATTAATACAGAGATAAAGATAAAGGAAATAGGAAGGGTTTTCCTATAGATGGAATTGAATTTTCTCTTTTTAGTGAACGATGAAATTGAAATTAACAAAAAAAAATTGCAATTTGGGGGAATAATTAGATGATGATAGGGAGATGCATCACAAAAAACTTCATGATGAGCTAATGGTTGTGGTTTGAACATGGAACTGACAGAAAAGAAAAGAAAAACTAAAGGAGCATTAATAGTGTTAAGAGAGAAGGGAAGTGTTAGTCTATTTTGTAAAAACTTAAGGGAGGTTGGTGCAAGTTTTAAAAGTAGAGGGGGTGTCAATGTCATTTTAATAGACCTAAGGGGAGGTGACTACAAGAAATGTTGCATTTTGCCAAGGGCGGAAGCCCTGGCAAAAATGCAGAAAGCCTTGGCAAATGGACGTTTGCCAGGAGTTTTGCCAGGGGCACAATCCCCAGCAATTCTGGTCATCACAAATGACCATGCCAGGGCTTTAGCTCCTGGAAAATTTGCAGGCTTTTGCATACTGTGTCAGCATCACATCAGTCATTTTCAAACCATGCCAGGAACATTGCCAGGGGTTAACCCCTGGCAAAATGCAGACGAATTTTACAAAAAAAAAAAACGTTTTATATTTGCTTAAAAAATCAAAATATTAAAATTTAATAATTAAAATAATTTTAAAATTGTTTTTTAATTAGATAGATATTTCTTTTAGGGAATGATTATTAGATAGATAGTTATGGCCCAAAATTAATACAATACATTGATAAAAATTGATAAGAAACATATACCGTTCTCTTACACAACAATGAACTAGTTGCTAGCTATATGACTAAATGAAACTGAATTTACATTGTATACATGCAGCATAGTTGAACTTCCAGGTACCTCTTCATACTTATTCCTCCCTCTTGCAAAAAAAATTATTCCTCATAAAGGAGTAGTCCCCCTGCTAGTTAAAGAGTCAATCAGAAAACTATAAGCATAATAGTAATTAGGATTGCAATCTTTGAGAGCCATGATGCTTCTATAAGTGTAAGACAAAGAGATATGGTACTAAATGAAATCCTGATCATGTAAAGTGACAACTACAGATTGTACTAAACTATCACTAATCAATCAAAAAAATTCTTATCAATAACTATGTGCACACATCTTTTGAAGTGCAATTTCTATCTATAGGAGCAAATAAGAAATGTCATCAATACTTTATTAAAAGTTCCAAAAATATTATAGATTTCTACTCAATTCTATCGTCAATATACCTTCAAGAACCGTCAACTGAGGATGTTTCCACGTAGTTTGGGCCAACACAAACGCACCCTCAACATCAGTACCTTGTGATCAGACATCACTGCAATAGACTAGGTCCGCAATGGACCTACTATTCAAACAGCACACCAAAACAATTCAAGTCTATTCATAATCCGTTAACAGCATAGTCTAATACTTAATGCAATAACTCATACTCAAATTTTCATATAAACATACACATAACAGAGATAACAGAGGTGAGAATCACATCCTCTTTACTCTTTAATCTCACCTGCCAGAAGCTACTCCAAACTAAAGAACCAGAGTGCAGTTCCACTAACAGAGAAGTACCTTTTAAATAAGCCATCTGTTGAAGCTCCAACAACCAATTTCGTTATAGCATACTTCGTTACTTCCTCTGCCACTGCGGATGCCACATCATCTGATTCAATCACTACAACTTCTACATGCACCTGTTTCAATAATAGTATAAGAATGCAGTCCCCCTGCTAGTGCATTATTTGTTCAAATTAATCTTCATGAAGAACAATATCTTACCTTTCTCTGCTCACATATTTTCTTAAAAGGTAGAAGCATTTGATTTGTCTCCCACTCTATTTCCTTCTTGTACGCAGCTGTTACATCGTCACACACCTGTGAAATTGGGAGCAAATTTCCCACTGCAAGTACAAAAATGTTGAATTATCATAACTAAAAAATAATCTTGTAAAATCTTTCACTGTTGTATCATAACAAGCAGCTATAGTCACTTATGAATAATAAAATAATTTTGTTATATGGAAAATATTAGAGTTAACCATGTTTACTATTCCTATCATGCTGATAGGTGATAAATTTATACATGGCCAAAAACATATTCTACAGTTTTATCATAACACTTAAAAGCCTCTTAATTTAACAAAAAAGTGTTTTTCAACTTTTAAATGCATAAAATTGTTACTTTGTATTGTAAAAGGAAAACAAAAATTGTTAATCTGTTAAACACAATAAACAATCATATTACTTGGTGTGGGAAAGCCAACTATACCAGCATGAACCTTTATGAGCTTGAAATAATCATTCCCTCTCGAACAAACTTGTTAAGTGCCCATTGTACAACATATTTGCTTTTCTTATTACCCTTGAATAGTCAAAAGAGGAACACAAGAATCAAAAGATAGACCTTTTTCTTCCAACCAGATTAAGCACTTATGATGAACACTTAAAGGGTATAATTGAGCTGTTTATCCAGACATAACCTAGATTGCATTTGAAAATCATTTTCAAAATCCCAACTTTAACTACTATACTAAGAAATTATTTGAAAAATTTGTTCACAATACAAGAGTGTTAAGTGTTGGCTACCTCGCTTCTCTTTCTCTTCGATTCAATGCTTTTCTAAGCTGAACATTGGGGCTTCTAGCTGCCATAACCTGAAAATCCAACACAAATTTGATAAATACTCGTTACACATTACTCATTATTAATTAATTCTTTTTATGACCAAAACCAAAATCAATAAAACTCTAAGTCTAGAACATACCCGAAGAACAAAATTCTTGTAAATTGCTTCAGAATCAAACTCTTCTTCATACTTTTGGTCACATCCTGAGAATTAAGTTCCAATTATCAACAACAAATATGAAAATGGCGTGAGTACATTTAAAGTCAACATAGCTTGCTGACAAAAGCTTGTAGTGTGTTATTTTATTATTTTTTTGAGAAAGATTGATTCTACCATTATTTACACTTGAATATGATGATGAAATTACACAACAAGGTAACTCAATCTTTCTGAAAACAGCAGATTTTTCAATTTAAACAAAGAAACATAAGGTTTGGTCTTCAATTTAAAGGAAAGTGGAAAAATCTGTGCTTTCTAAAATAAGGATTCAGGTCTAATAGTTTAATTCCAAATCTATCTCCACATCTACAACATAGTAAAACAATCACTTAACAGTAATAATATACACAACCATCTCAAAAACATGACCAGAATTCGGATTGCAAGGAAGGGGGAAAGTAGATTTGCAACATATTTATGTCTTTGTGAATTTTTGAAGCTTGAATAGAGAAATCAGTGGAGAAGAAAACTTACAATTTAAAGGAGGAGTAGCACACGATGACATTATTAGAATAAGTAATCAATAACTGAAGAGCGCTTCTGAAGAATGCTTCTGAAGTAGCGCCTCTGAAGAATGCTTCTGAAGTAGTGCTTCTGAAGTGGAGCTCCTGAAGTGGTGCGTCTGAAGTGGAGCTCCTGAAGTGGTGCGTCTGTAGTAAAGCTTCTGAAGTGAAGCTTCTGATGTGCAGATTCTGATGTAGTTAGTTAGAGGAGTTTGTTACAACATCTAGTTGTATATATACACTCTCTTGTGTTGTAAATAATGTAGTAGTTGTGTGAATCAATAAAAATTCTCCCTTCATTATTTCTCTCTCATTTCAGTTCTTCATTTTAACTGTTAGTTATTCATCTTGTTCAAAACAGCTTATTTTCATAAGCACTTTCGCTGCGCATAGAACAGAGTGATTGTTCTAACAGACATGAGTACTCCGGCACGATGGTCTACGGTAGAGGAAGAAAAGGGTCGACGGAAAAGTTACTCCTTTCATGAAATTAATAGGACCAATGGAAAGCTATCGTCGAGTAGATGAAGGAAATGGTCTTACTTTGTTTGATTGATGAAAACGGTGGCCGGAACGGCGCAGGAAGTTTGGAGGCAGTGGTGATGTTTTGCGGAGAGAAGAAGAAGAGATACACGTTTTGTTTTTGTTTCAGAGAGATATAAAATATGTGTGGTGTGTGTTTACTCTTTTAAAAATATCAAAGGGAATTGAGAGTAAAGAATAATAATAATAATGTCTCACCTTTTCTAAAGTCATTTTGCCAGGGGCATCATTTGCCAGGAGTTCTTGCTTCTGGCATAGTTCTCTCGCTAATTGCATCTTTTCTTGTAAATATTTGTCCTAAAAAATAATAAAAAAGTGATGTGTCGGAGACTCATTTAAGACCTCAAATAAGAGGGCCTCTATAGTGAATGCTCTTAATAGCATGATCAGCAGCATCTGACATTAAGATCGTGAATTGGAACTTCATGCCATCCTAATCTGCGCGTCCTTCCGAATTAAAATGAGTACATTTTCTCATAAACAATCATTGATAATTAAAAATAAAGACAGTGGTATCCTTTTGGAGGAACAACAATGCTAGCAAAATCATTTATAACTCAAACGCAAGTAAAAAAATCTGTATGGTTCAACACGAGAGAGCCATATTTTCATTTTTTTTAATATGAAGAACTAAATATTGACCACATAACCATAAATTGATTGTACGGATTAAAACTTATTTAATTGTCAACCAGCAAATCATCTTGACAGAAGTCATGAGCAAGTTTGAATTTTTGCACCTGCGTCATGTGATCATTCATCCATGGCCGCACCCATATTTTGGCTTCATATATCTTCCTCTTTCCGGCATCAACGTCTTCCAGGGTAATATGATATATTCTAGCTGCTGCAACCTGTTCTTTGGCTTTCAATACCTTTACAAATTCAAGAATGTCATTCTGCATAAATAAATATATAAATAAACGTATAAACCCTTGTATAATTAAATATAAGATGTTAGGCCTAGTCTTCTAGCATGATCGAGACTTGGCAGAGAAAGCAAAAGTAATCAATGAGCTAAGAATAATATTAAATTAACGAATACCTTTTCGATGTTGTGTTGTTCAACGGCGGAAACAGCGAACCTTTGGATTTGAGGAGTATCGACTGGAATTTCCTTGGCTGCTTTCATAATTTTGCTTCCAAAACTCATGCACATACCCAACTCAAATGGACCAAAAAGTAAGAGCGAAACGGGAACAAAGATCGCATGAAACTTCATCATCTTCATTCACTATTCTCGCTTGAGACTAAAACGAATCGTGTGTTATTTTAGGGTTTGAGATTTGAAGCTAGTTTTACTTTGTTGCTGTTTTTTAGTGCTTTAAGAATGTTTGGTTTGGTTTCTTAAATAGGAGTTGTTTGTTAAGTAAAGGGATGGCCCACGAATAAACTAGAAGTGTAGAAAAATAGATATTCTTCACTTCTTTTTTTTTGAACAAAAGCAAGATTAATTCATATCATCCAAAATCAAAGAGTACAAAGTAGTTGTTACATGATAGAAAATATGGGGGCTAGGATGTGATAAGGAAGCTCTAGCAATACTATGAGCAACCTTATTAGCTTGCCTCCGATTAAACGACACTACATGGTCGGGATTGCTATTCAAGAAACTTCTACATTGAACAATAAGATCACCAAGCTCATTATGAGGTGTTGCGTGTGATTTGATGATCTCAACCAGAGTCTTACTATCTGTTTCAAATAGAACCGCGTGCATTCCATTTGTTGTAGCCATTTTTAGAGATTCTAGTAAAGCAATTGCCTCTGCTTCTAAAACGGTGGCGAAGGAATGTAAGAAATCTGATTTACCGATCAGCAGCTGTCCCAAATGGTCTCGAAAGTATATACCATAACCTACAGTGGAGTTATTGTGAAAGGTTGCAGCATTAACATTGCACTTTGTCATACCTACCGGTGGCTTAGTCCAGGAAGATAAACATGGTAGATTATGAACTTGTTTTTTGTCCCTCTGCATGCAACTTCACTCTTGAAGGTTATCTCTTGCGCGAGAAACTGTGAAAGCCGACGATGTGTCTAAGGCATCCCATAGTTTAAAATTACGGCTTTTCCAAAGGCTCCAAAGAAGCATAGAAGCTGATTGTTGTTGTGTAAGTGATAACCTGCGGAGAAATTCAAACAACAAAGATGTGAAATCGTTTGCCGTCTGTAGCAGCTCGCGGACCAAATTGCCAAGGTCGAGGAGATCCCAGCACGCTGTGGCCTTTGAGCATACAAAAAATGTATGCATATGGGTTTCTGCTAGAGCGTCGCAAGTTACAGAAGAATCATCACAATGAATACCGTGAGTAATGAGGTTTGTGCGTGTTGGAAGGCATTGGTGAGAGAGACGCCAAAGGAAAGATCGGACACGATGAGGGACCTGTAAGTTCCAAAGAGTCATCCAAGAATTATTTTCATTATGTGTTGTTGATGAATGGAAGAGGTCAATGCACACACAGTATTCAGATTTTACAGAATAATGCTCATCATTAGTAGCTTTCCAAATTATGGTATCCTCACGCCTGAGGGGATATAGGGGGATTGAGAGTACAACTGCAGCATTAGCAGGGGATAGTAAAGAGTGCAGTAGCATACTGTTCCAGGAATTCATGTCAGAGTTCATAAGGGAATTTACCATAACATCCCCATATTGAGGGGGTGGAGGTCTTAACTGTTTGCAAGATGGAAGGCCGCGTATCCAAGGCATACTCCACATATTAATTTTTGAGCCATCACCGATCTTCCATCTTTTCCCAAAGGTAAGTAGAGATTGGGTACTCCATAGACTCCTCCAAGTGTAGCTTGGATTGTGACCAAAAGGTGCTTCCAAGAAATCCCGTCTTGGGAAGTATTTGGCTTTGAGAGTACGAGTGAGTAAGGAGTTTGAGTTGTGCATGAGTTTCCAACTATGTTTACCAAGCATTGAAAGATTGAATGGTTCCAACCTTGTTCACCAAGACTTTTATGTAGAGTGAATTTTCCCCACTGCATCCAATTAATACTGTGTCTGCCATTTTTCTTTGAACCCCCAATAAAATGAATTCATCATCCTTTCCATTTTGACACATAAAGAAGTCGGAATGAGGAAAGCACCCATACAGTAAGAGGGTATAGCTTGTGCCATGGATTTGATCAAGACTTCTTTTCCTGCATGTGATAAGGAACAAGCACTCCAAGACTGACATTTTTTCCAGATGCGATCTTTTAAGTAAGCGAATATTGCCTTCTTACTTCGACCTATCATTGATGGGAGGCCTAGATATTTACCGCTTCCAATTTCCGCAAATACGCCAAGGAGATGTTGGAACAAAATGTGTTTAACACTACCCTTTAGAGTTTTAATGATAACAAGGTATTAAAAATTGTCAATTGGATATGCTAATATTTTTTCAAATATGCAGGACCATAGACAAAAATTTAGTGTCTCTTTGAAGTATAGGTTCTGAAGGAACAAATGAGAGCAGTTGAATCAACTAGAAGGAAGCTTGAAGCATCTGAAGAAAAGTGCTCCTGAAGTGATGACATCATCAGAAGCAAGTTCATCAGAGGCACCTCATCAGAAGCAAGATCACCAGAAGCTGAAGTTCATCAGAAGATGAGAGAATTAAAGCTTCAAAGGTTGTTCAAAGGATTTTAATACGCCTAGCATTGCAGAAGACCAGAGGAGTGAAGCAATGGTTAATTCAAATGAATTTGAAGGCATTGGATGCTTGTTCTTTGAACAACGTTGACAAAGTACAATTGTACGAAGCGTACAACCACTATCTCCACTATTTAGTTTGTGTCTCTGCTACAGGACAAAAATAACAGCTATGGCTGCAAAGATGTTCCTGCAGACTTGGAATGAATTTGAAATTGATCCTTCACAGGACAATAACCAAATCAGGCAAAAGATCATTGGTGATTGATCAAAGCTTCAAACGACTCTTTTTTGATGTGCTGGCAATTTCACAACGTCTCTTTCACACCTCTATATAAAGGAGTGAAGACTTAGAGAATGCCAAGGACTCAATAACAATTTACAAGTGCCAAAACCCTATCAAAATTGTTCTGCATCAAAAGTTCACTTAGAATTTCTTATCAACTTTCATATCTTAGAAATTCTAGAGTCTTAAGAGTCTGTATCTGATTTGTATTGTGAATGCCACTGATTGTATATCAATTGTTCAACCTCAAACATTTTTCTTTGTAATTCTGTTTGAATAGAAGTCTCTTGTTTCTGTGCTTGAGCATATGAAGTCTCTTGATTGTGTTCAGGAGCATATGAAATCTCTTGCAGTTGTGCTTGAGTAATTTGAAGTCACTTGCTAGTTGTAGCAGTGAGCAATTGTAATCATATATTACTTTTTAGTGAACTCTCCTTGGAAGTGCAAGGAGGACAGGACTACTTCCGGTTTGTGGAAGGAACCTGTATAATTGCTTTGTGTCTTTCTTGTTTCTCTCTCTCTGTTTTTATCCGCTGCATTTAGAATCTGAACCTCACTTCAAAAGGAGAAAACGAAGAAAAAGCTAACATAATTCAACCCCCCCTCCTCTTGTGTTTTTCTCACCTTCAGGAGAGATGTGATATCAGGCACGATATCATTGTGAGTATTAGAGCTGAATGCATTAGCCGATTTGCCATAATTTATTGCTTGCCTGGATGCATGCTCATAATGAGAGAGAGTTTCCTTGAGATGTTGCACTTCAGCCATTGTTGCTTTATAAAATAAAAAACTATCATCTGCAAATAATAAGTGACTGATAGGCGGGGTTGTGCGACAGATACGAGGGCCGTGTATCTTGCCTCTTAACTCGCGGTTTTTTATGGCTGTTGATAATCCTTCTGCGCAAAGAATGTATAGATATGGTGAGAGTGGGAAGCCTTGAAAGAGACCTCGTTCGGGAGTGATAGGGCCAATGCGGTCACCGTTAGAAATTGTTGGAACAAGGGTGTTTCACAAGTCACCTATTGAGTTTTGACAATAACAAGGTATTAAAAATAATCAATTGGATATGCTAAACAATTTGTTCAAGTGTGCAGGATCCATATTCAAAGTACTAT
>Ga0315914_1005886_pt1 | contig 17657 bp, 9 predicted proteins | sample MpolenodulesMG_FD_203920 | JGI IMG/M metagenome (GOLD analysis project Ga0315914, IMG submission 203920) | Medicago polymorpha root nodule microbial communities from Los Angeles, California, United States - elongated nodules | ecosystem: Host-associated > Plants > Roots > Nodule | place: USA...
CTACAAATATCAAGGGAACAAAATCTCCAAGTAGCATTATCATTGTAAACATTCTATCCACCAACACACCTAGCATGTTTCCACTAAGCTTTTTATTTTGGAGGAAAATGGTTTTCCATTAGGCCATTCGATAGCTGTTTAATATTCGACACAACATTATAAGGTAGGTTGGCAATTGTTTAGAATGCACAAAGAGCAAAGCTAATAGATTGATTAATTGGTGACCTATATTGTCAATATAATTTCGAAAATGAAAATATAGATACATTGAGGGGAACACAACTTAAATGCAAAAATACATACCTTTTCAACAATAATGCTAGAATTAGAACCGTGGCTATCTCCCTTAAGGTAAACTCCACATTTTCCAGAAGGAGTTCCAAAGCTAGCAAGCTAGTTGTAACAGTGTTAATGGAGTATGTTAAATGGGAAAAAGGAACGTTTTTGTTATTCTCCTTCTTATCTTCACCCTGAGAAAGGAATCCAATAGAGGGGTGATCCTTGGAAACATGGACACACAGAAGTATGGCGGCTCTCTCTTTTTTATTTTTTATTTTTTTCACTTGAACCTTTTGTAAAGAGACAAACAAAACAAAAATAAGTAGCATGAGATGGTATCCTTAGGGAGGTTTATGAGACATCATGGTAATAGTAATGTGAAGTAAGAGCATAACACTGGAGACTGTATAAGTTATAACCACATATCCCAGTAGTTGTTCAAAATGAAAATCCTAAGTAACTCAAATTGAATATAAGTATAATACTCGTTCTAGTAGTATCACAATAACCAACGAGTATGATACTTTACCAACAATTGAAATGAAATATCCAAATTAGGCTTGTAAGAAGAAAATCATTTCATCATCTCAGAAGTAGAAGAACCTAAAGAAAGCCAAAGAACATGTTATTTATGACGACAAAATTTTCTGTGATGAGAGTCCTTTTTTTTTTATTTTGAAATTTTGATGTCAATTTTTCCCACATAAATCTTTTAACATGACCAAAATATATTCACTCTAAAAGAAGTAAATAATCAGTTTAAGTGGCATGCCATCGTATCTATGATGAAGTGTGTTAGTGAAACTGTCTATTACATAAGAAGGGTAATTTGAGAACTCACCTAGTTGTACAAACCAAAGCCAACATAACCGGTATTCCTAGCATAGTCATCAAGGGAGTTAACAGCTTCGATATCTGCAAAATAAAACAAAACAAAAATGCTATTTATTAGACCAGACAACTTCCTTGTCATACACTTAACTATATCATTCGCGTGTGCCCACAAAAATAATGAGATCTCTCCTCGGATAATTTATTATGTGTAAGATATAAAAAACAATATTTGATGAATGAAATTCGGCAAGTGGCGTTTACGTGAGGAAGAACAAAGTTGAGCATTTACCGATTGAAGATCCAAGTTTAAGTTTAAGTAAACATTTTGCCATCAACCTCAATATCTCAGATGTAGAAAATTTGCTGGTGTTTCATGGAACATCGTTCTTTAAGCAGAGGACATTTACTGATTTGAAGTTTTACTAGAGAGGCAGGCAGAATTTCTCCGGTCATATTCTCCAGCATGGGACAGTTTACAATTCTTAGTATTTGGAGGGACGTGAGGTGAAGAAGCCCAGTGCACTCCAATGTGTGCATACTTGACAAATTCCGTAGGGTCAGAAAGATAAGGGAGGGAGGCAGCAACGCAAAAACCTTCTTGGGGAAGGACTCGACACCATCACACGGACCTTCAATTTCAAGACTGATAAGCATGTCCATCGAAGTTAGAGGTGGACATCTCAGTAATTTTTCACAATTCACAACACAAAGTCTTCTCAAGCTAGGTGGCATACCCCCTTCAGGAAACACCTCAATTTCTGGGCAATGACTTACACTTATCCTTTGTAAGTTTGGGAGAAGAGTATTTGCATGGCAAGGCAGTGATTTTAAATTAATACAATGGGAGACATACAATGATGTCAAGTTGGGCGCAGGCAGTCCTTCTTCTGGGAATGATACAAAATTGGGGCAGTCCTTAATTGTAATTGTAACGAGATTTTGAAGAATATTCGAAATAGAAAGACACTTTATGTTTTCACAGTTTCTGATATTGAGATGATATAGATTCGGAAGGGTTTCTAGACTGAGGGTTGTGAGAGATTTACAACTCCTATCTATACTTAAATACCGAAGTGATTCGTGTTGGCGGTTCTGCTGTGGGAAATCTAGATTTCTACAATCCATGATGGACAAACTCTTTAAGGATGCGGGTAAACAATCTCCTGGAAATGACATCTCAAACGAACAATCCCTGATATCTAAAGTGTGAAGAGAACTTAAGGGGGCAATGGAAATGGCTTCAAAGACGAACTTCGTCACCTCTTTTCCTTGAATTCTCAACTCTTTCAATGAAAGGGGTAACTCATGCAAAGCTACGTTATTGCTATCACATATTTCTATTGTGCGTATGGAAGAAGCCCTTGGGAGAGAAGAAGAAAGTTGGCCGCATTGCTCAATTTGAATAGTTTCCAAAGCAGGAAGATAAGATGGCAAATTTCCCCGTAGTCTAGGACAGTTACAAATCATAAGGGACTTTACTACAGGAAAAGAAGCATATGAATCATGGGGATGATGCCACACTTGCCAACATGGCATATCATCAAACTCTAGATGCTCAAGGGAGGGAAAAGATGTCCCTGAAAAGGTATCACCATATTCAGATCCAACAGTTTCCAGCATACACATATCAGCAATCGCCAAGTATTTGAGAGTCTGCAGTTGTCCAAGTGGTGGAATGATACAACAATTTGAACAACCAGTCAAAAATAACCGAACCAAATTGTGGTAGGAAGAATCTCCAACCCATTCTGGAAATCTCGTGCCTCTGTATCCATGTATACCTAGCCTTTTCAGATTCTTGGAAGGCTGTAACTTGCAAAGTATATCCATTTCACTTTGTGAATTTGTAAAATGGTCATTTGCATCCCGAGACCATAAAAACCATAACTCATCAAGGTACTCCTTATCCATTATCTTTGCCTCTGATGCTTCAAAGCCGTTGTTAACATTCTCTAATTTCTTAATGAAAAGTGATCCGTGAAGATTTGAAAGTGTTCTGAGTTCCTTGATCCCTTTCTCTTCATGCTTGTCCACAACAAAGTAACTTAAATGCTGCAAATGATTTAATTTGCTCATTTTTCTAGGCATCTGTTCTAAACTAGTTCCAATGATATTAAGATGGCGCAAATTTACAAGATTTTGCATGTCATTGGGAAGCTTGGATAGTTGTTTACAATTGCACAACTTCAACGTTTGCAGATTATACAAATTACACAATGACTCTGGTAGCGTCTTTATAGCTGTGGAAGAGAGATTTAAATAACGCAAATGGATTAATTCATCAATTGAAGCTGGCAATGCATCAAAATATGGAGAGTTGTGAAATGATAAAACTCTCAAGCACTTTAAATTCGACAAAATGATGCATGATGCCTTTTCATTGTTGAATGGAGGAGGTCTAACATTGATTGTCAAAAATGTCCTAAGATGGTTTGCTCGACAAAAAATATCAAAGCTTTCCAAGATTGGATCACTGAACTCACTAAATGATAAATGACGAGTGTTAGTACCAATCTTAGTTTCTTTCCCAAGCTCTTCTGTTCTGAAATAGAATTCTCCATCAAGAAATGTTGCTAAATCATGCACCAGATCATGCATCACAAAACTCTGGTTCTCATTCCCGGAACGTTGAAAAAATGATCTAGAAGCTAAGTCATTAAAATACCCATAACCAACTTCTTCTAAAGTCTTCCCATTTTTTGAAGGTCTTAAAAGATCTTCAGCCATCCACAACAAGATCAAATCATCTCTATCAAATTCGTAATCTTTAGGATACAAGGAACAATAAACAAAGCAACGTTTCAAACAGGGAGGGAGATAATGGTAACTAATTTTTAGTGCTGGAATGATCTTACTCTCATTTTCCCAGATGTTACTATTGAGTATATTATACCAGTCCCTTATGTCACATTTACGTCGCAACAAGCCCCCAATTGACTGTGCTGCTAAAGGCAATCCCTTACATTTTCTAACAATCTCTTTGCCAATTTTTTGGAGATCCATGTTCTCAGTGGATTTTTCTGGAGAAAGGCATGCGTGGTTTGCAAACACCGACCAACAATCTTCATCAGATAATTCATCAAGAGACTAACCTTGAAAAGTTTGGACCATAGAAGCAACTTTTTCAATACGAGTTGTTACAAGAATTTTATTTCCCTTAGTCCCGTATTGAAGAGGCCTTAAAAGAGAATTCCAGCTGTCATAATCCTCGGTCCATACATCATCCAAGACAATTAAGAACTTTTTTCCAGTCAGTTTTTCCTTCAAATCACGATGAAGCAACTCGTTGATGTTTATTCTACAAGCATTCCCTGTAACAGACTCCAATATGGCCTTTGTAACCTTAAATTCATCAAAATGATCAGAAACACAAGCCCATGCTTGAACATCAAACTTCTGCTTTATACTGTCATGGTTGTACACAGATTGGGCTAAAGTTGTTTTTCCCACACCACCCATACCAACTATGGGGATCACACAAGTCTTACAGCAATCATCATCATCTAACAGTAATTTGAGTATGGCCTTTTTGTCTGCATCCCTACCAAATATGTTAGATGGGTCATCTAGAGAGGTTGATGGAGTTCTCCAAGAAGAGTGGTGTTCGATTGCAATATGTTGAAGACCAAGAATATCTTTGAACTTGAGAATGGATTCAAGTCTAGCAACTATATTTTCCAGCTTACAAAGCATGTCCCTTTCTTCAAAGTTGAAAAAGCAAGAGAAATAATTAGCAGTACTCACCTGCTTGTTTTTCTGTGTAGCAGCTTTGGTGGAAATGTGGTCAAGAAGGTCATCAGCTACATAGACAGCACCTTTGAGATCATCGAGCCAGCTGTTAATAGCAGAGTCTTTGAACTGTTTTTGCTCCGCATCGTTAAGCACAGCTTCCACAGCATAAAGAGTGTTCTTCAACCTTTGGACCAAATTGACGTCAACTTTCTTCCCACGGATCAAGTCAACAACCTCAGGAGAAGCGAGCCTGTCGAGGACAACTTCAATGAAAGCAGACAGAAATGCTTCACCTACAGCTGCCACTGCCATGATCACGATCAAGAAGATGAGATTGGATTGGAAGAAAAGAAATCAGAGATTTATTTGCTTGGAGATGCACTAGGGTCAACAGGTTCGGTTCTTTTAGCAAAGTGTGTAGTATTCTATAATACTCACTCACTCACTCTTTCTTGTGCATGTGAAGTAAACACAGTCTACGAGAGAAATGTCATGTGCTGTCCCACTAATGGCAAGGAAATAGGAATAAGAAATAAGCACTTGTCTCTTTTTTTTCTTTTCTTTCTCCTATATGCGGATCCGGGAAGGGGTTCCACCATTTGGTGTAAGTCTAATAAAAATTGTAATAGATGCTCTTTTGCCATAAAATAGCAGGCCAAAACTATAATAAGATGGGACAAGTGAGTATGTTAATACATGTTAATTAAGAGAGAGAAACATGCATTTCTTTATAATATTTCATGAAATAGATACATTGCAAATTCATTTCATACAAAAACAAAATTGAACTAAACTCCCTGCCCAAATATCTGTATCATTATTGAGTGTTGACAATAAATAACCCCTCTAATTTCCCATTGAATCTAATTACGCATGCTGGATGCTTAAAAACAGAAACAACAAAAGACTCTTAATGCTTACAAAGACTAAAATGAACATACCACAGAAAACATCAATTTTTGTGTCTTCAGATTATCCTTAAAATCACATTGAAGAATGGAAATTGCATGAAATCACGATCTTAGAAACAAATATAGAATTTTTAAAAAATATGTATCTATATGTAAAGTAGGAAAACTGAATCCAGTAGAGTACTCTGCAAAGTAGCAATGATGTTTCTGATGTGTTCAGTGTCTGACATGACACCAACACATATGATTACGTTCAATTAATTCTTTTCTAAACTTATTACCAATGTCTACAAAATTCTATTAATCCTTTTCATTGTAGCAGGAATTAGGCATAATACATGATCAGAATGAAAACATGTCTACAAAATAATGATCTAAATGCAATTTGATTTATGCTATGCACATAGACATAGCATCTGTACTTGCTGTGGAAGTGAATAACCCAAATTTTGATTATATGTTACCTTCCATCATTAAGCACATGCAAAAGCCGTTCAAAGTTCATTGGCTACTTTTACTACTAGTGCTGTAGGGACTGGTTTTGCAAAGAAGAAATATGAAGAGCTATTGCAAAAATTCCTTAAATAGATATTTCAGTTAATGGATATTCTAAATTGTTTGAGTGGGATTGACTGATCAAACTTCAAATTGTATAAGTTATCTTCATGTCAAAATAGGTTAGACTACTTGTTGGTGCAGGTGTGCTACGAATATGAACCAAACTAAGTCTGAGTTTTTAGAGAGACATATGAGAAAACTGGAGAATAGAAAAAAGAAAAAAATAACAGCTCTGTGATTAATTACAAGTAGATAAAATTGGAGTGAAATCTTCTTCCTAGGGGTTTCCCTTAAATAAAATGGTTTCCCTATTTACAACTGAGGTAATGCTTGGTTCCTCAATGCTTACAATTGAGAATGTATTCTCTTCTATCTGCCACTTAATATTAAAGCTACGCCCCGGCCTGTTTTTAAAACCCTCACCATCTAACCAATTCTGTAGCTACAATTAACAACATAACTAACTCTTTAACCTCTCTAACTCCTTTTCCTTATCTTACTTTATTCTCTTTTGTCTCAAGCCTTTGAAAATCAATCTTGTCATCTTCCAATTATGCTTCTCCCCCTTGACCAGGGACAATATCCTCATTTTCTTTTATGATTTCATCTGTCGCTAAGATTGTAACCCTTAGCTCATTTTATTTGAATTTGTGTTTTTGGCCAAATGGACGTGCACGTTGACAGCATCTCCCTTCTTGCTTTTTGACATGCTTCTGTTAAAAAATATGTCAAGCTCCTTTACTTCTCTGCGGCAATGTGCTACCAACGTTGGACTTTGCCACTGACTAATCTTGAGCTGTATTCCCCTCTTGCACACCCCTTTTAGGTACCCTATAAATAAAGATACGTTCATATATAGGTATCCAACAGATAAAGGTACACAAGCATTGAAATTGCTATACTTACATATATAGATCTAGCAACTTATTTAAAATGCAAATATAGAGACATTTACTATAGCGCTACACAGATCATATCCATTGCCATCCCTAAATGCATCTTGTTAATTAGGTGAGGGAGGATGCTTGCATGGTTGGAGAAATGGATCTATTATGAACTTTAAACTTCGATATCGGATCAGTGACTCAACTGTGAAGGGGTTGGAAGAGTTCTGTCATTTTCTGTCTTGTCGGTCTGTAACATATTTGTTTATATTTAGTTTCATTTTTAATTGAACATATGATGTGCCTAAATTGACCATGACCAATCCATAGTTCTTTTACCTAGATTTTTTAATTGAAAAAGATGTAGATTCACTTTTGGAGAAAGATGGAATGCAGAGGCGAAATAGCACACAAATTTTCGAAGAAGGCAGAAAAGAATAAAATTAAAATCAAATCTCTTCCTTTCTCTAAATTTTCCAGGATCTGCTCTGATTCGAGTAGAGCACACTACGTTGGTGCAGAAAATGAACGAAATTGAACAAGTAGCATTTACATGAGGAATAACAGAACAATTACGTTGGGAAAATGGGCTCCTTAGTGACCTCAAGCTAGCGGCATACCCCCTTCAGGAAACGTTTCCATTTCGGGGCAACCATAAATATGCACCTCTTCTAACTTTGGGAGAAGAGTATTTGCATGACAAGGCAATGAATTCAAATTAAGGCAGCGAAAGACATACAATGATGTCAAGTTGGGCGCAGACAATCCTTCTCTCTTGAATGATACAAATTTGGGGCGGTCACTAATGTCAATATCAACGATATTTTGAAGAATCTTCGAAGCGGAAAGACATTCTAGATTTTCACACTTGCTGATGACGAGATGATAGAGATTTGGAAGGGTGTCCAGTTGGAGAGTTGAGAGAGAATCACAACTCCTATCTATACTCAGATACCGAAGTGACTCGTGTGGGTGGTTTTGCTTTGGAAAATCTAGATTTCTGCAATTCTTGATGGACAAAAAGTACAAGGATGCTGGTAAACAATCTCCGGGAAACAATATTGCTGACGAACAATCCTCGATCTCTAAAACTCCAAATGAAGTTGGTAGTTTCCGCAAGATTACTTTATTACTTCTATGTATAAGTAACTTATGGATGGAAGGAGCCGTTGGGAGAGAAGAAGCAAGTTGGTTGCATCGTTCAATCTCAATTGTTTCCAAAGTAGGAAGATGAGTCGGTAAATCTCCCCGTAATTTGGGACAATCAGTAATCACTAGGCACTCAAGTACAGGAAAATAAGCATCTGACTAGTGTGGATGATGCCACATTTCCAAACATGACATTTCACGAATCTCTAGACACTCCAGGGAAATGGGGTTTCTGAAATGGAATCTCCATTCTTGTAAAATTCAGATTCAATAGTCCTCAGCATATTCATTCCACAGATTGTCATGTTCTTGAGAGAGCGTAATTGTCCAAGTGGTGGAAGGACAAAACAATTTTCACAACGAGATAGAGATAGCTGAGTAATATTGTGGTAGGAAGGATCTCCAACCCATTTTGGAAATTTTGTGCCTCTGTAATTGGATAGATATAGCCTTTCCAAGTTCTTGTAAGGTTGTAACTTGCTGAGTATATTCATCTCACTTTGTGAATCTGAAAAATCTGCAACTGGAGACCATTCAAGACTTAATTGCTCAAGGTATTTCTTATCCATCATCTTTGCCTCCGATGCTTCAAAGCTGTTGGTAACATTCTCTAATTTCCTAATGGAAAGTGATCCGTGAAGATTTGAAAGTGTACCCAATTCCTTGGTCCCTTTGTCCTCATGCTTGCCCACAACAAAATAACTTAGATGTTGCAAATGATTTAATCTGCTCATTTCTCTAGGCAACTCTTCTAAATAAGTTTCCTTGAAATCAAAATGGCGCAAATTTACAAGATTTTGCATGTCATTGGGTAGCTTGGTCAGCCGTTCACAATAGCACAGTTTCAAAGTTTGTAGATTATACAGGTTACACAATGAGTCTGGTAAAGTCTCTATACCTGAGCTAGAGAGATCCAAATAACGCATATGGATCAATTCACCGATTGAATCCGGCAATGTATGGAGAAGTGTAAAGCAGTTAAATGACAAAACTCTCGAGTATTTCAAATTCAACAAAATGATACGTGCCATATTTTCATTGTAGAAATAATCATTATAAATGATTGGGAAAAATGTCCTCAGAAATTTAGGTCTGCCAAAAAATTCAAAGTTTTCTACGGCTGGGTCGGTGAACTCGGCAAATGACAAATGACGAGTCTTGGCACCAATAATCTCCGTTTCTCTCCCAAGATCTTCTGATTGGAAATAGAATTCTCCACTTGTAAATGTTGCTAAATCATGCACCAGATCATGCATCACAAAACACCGGCTCCCACTCCAGGAACGTTGAAAAAATGATCTGGAAACTGAATCGTTAAAATGATCATAACCAACTTCTTCTAGAGTCTTACCATTTTTTGGAGGCTGTAAAAGATCTTCTGCCATCCACAACAAGATCAATTCCTCTCTGTAAAATTCATGATCCTTAGGAAACAATGAACAGTAAACAAAGCAGCGTTTCAAATAAGGGGGTAGATGTTGATAACTAATTCTCAATGTTGGAATGATCTTACTCTGAGTTTCCCAAATGTTACTATGTAGTAGATTATTCCAATCCCTGATGTCATGTGTACTTCGCAAAAGGCCTCCAAGTGATTTTGCCGCTAATGGCAATCCGTTACATTTTCGAACAATCTCTCTACCGGGTGAAAGGCATGCATGGTTTGCAAACACTGACCAACAATCTTCATCAGACAATATCTCAAGAGAATAACCTTGAAAAGTTTGGACCATAGAAGCAACTCTATCCAAACATCGTCCAAAACAATTAAGAACTCTTTGTTATTTATGTTACAAGAACTCCGTGTAACTGACTCCAATATAGCCTTTGTAATCTTCAAGTCATCAAAATCATCAGAGACACAAACCCATGCTTGAATATCAAATTTCTGCTGTATACTACCATGATTGTATACAGATTGGGCTAATGTAGTTTTTCCCACCCCACCCATACCAACTATGGGGATCACAGTCACACAAGTCTTATCATCAACATGATCATCATCTAGCAGTAACTTGAGTATGGCCATTTTGTCTTGATCCCTACCAAATAAGTTAGACTCACCAGCATCTAGAGAGGTGGATGGAGTTCTCCAAGAAGAGTGGTGATGAGTTGCAACATGTTGAAGACCAAGAATATCTTTATATTTGAGAATGGATTCAAGTCTAGCAACTATATCTTCCAACTTACAAACCATATCTCTTTCTTCAAAGTTGAAAAAGTGAGAGAAGTAATTAGTACTATTCACCTGCTTCTCCTTGTTCTTGGAAATAGAAACTTTAGTAGAGATGCGATCAAGAAGGTCATCAGCTATATAAACAGCATCTTTGAGGTCATCAAGCCAGTTGTTAACAGCAGAGTCTTTGAACTGTTTCTGTTCAGCATCATTAAGGACAGCTTCAACAACGTAAAGAGTGTTCTTTCCAAGAATAAAGTTAACCACCTGTGGAGAAGCGAGCCGGTCGAGGACAACTTCAAGGAAAGCAGACAGAAAAGCTTCACCAACAACCGCCATGAATGATCACGATGAAAAAGATAATTGAAGTGATGAGATTGGAATATAAGAGAGAAAAGCACTAAGGTCAACTGGTTTTGTTCTTTACTACGTATGTGCTCTACCAAGGCATGCATGTGTGAAAACGGTCCAAACAGAGAATCCTAAAATCCTTAATCCCAATATAACAACCGACCTTAGCTCAGTTGGTAGAGCGGAGGACTGTAGTTGGGATACCATGCTGAAATCCTTAGGTCGCTGGTTCGAATCCGGCAGGTCGGATTTTTTATTTTTTGCAATTATTTTTCTGGTTCTATACAGGAAGTGGTAAACACCAAACGCAGACAAGTTCGAACGACTGAAACAGTCCACCACGTAAGAGATTGAGAAGCACAGCATACGATGAAGTGAGTGCACTTGTGAATATTGTTTTTTTGACTCTTCGGTTGTATGGTAAGTAATCAAATTCTGTTTTATCGAATTCTTTATTTGATGATCTATATAAAAATTAGTAAGTATTTTTATTGAAAGATAAAACAAACAATTTTTTTTCTTGAAAGATAAAAAAAAAAAGTTTTTCTTAAATAATAGATGACTATAGAGTGATTTGTTTCGAAGGATTCATGTAAAAATGAATTGAACAATTAATTTGAGATTAAAAATTAATTTTTAAGATAAAATCTTCAAATTTTAGCTTCAGGTTAGAATCAATTTCAATTATAAGATTGATTTTATTAAATTCTATGAGAATTAGCTGTTATTGGTTTGGGTAAAACCAAACCACAACCCGAACCAATCCAAGGTGTTTGGGTTAGGCAACTTTTGTGATCCAGCATAAAACTGAACCAACTGATCAAATTGCGTCATGTTTGATTAAGAGATTCCTATCTAGTCACCCACATGCCCAACCCGGTCACACATATTCTGTTTTTTCATTAGTATTTTACCTATTATACACCTACATATTAGAAACTTGTTAAGTTTTTTTCCGTTCTCAAAGTCACAAACAGGGAGATAAAAAAATGGCAACACACTTTTAGGGGCTATAGTCAGAATAAATCAATGACCTAAACTCTGTCATGAAGGATCAAAATTGAACCAATGGATCAAATGTAGGTACTTTTTTACTTATATTTTGTAGGCTTAAATGCTCTTTTGGTCCCTTAAGTATTTAATTGGTATCGCTTTGGTCCCTCAACTAAAAAAAAATTGTTTGAGTACTTTAAGTTTTTTCTTAGTCTCGTCTTGGTCCCTTCTGTTAGGTTTAATAAAAAACGTTAAGTGTGGACATGTGTCACCTTATCATTGGCTCTGAGAATTTTTTTTACAAAAAACTTTTTATAAAAAATAAATAATATTTTTTTTACAAAAAAAATATTTTTTAATATATGTATTTTATTTTTTTAAAAAAAAAACCCAGAACCAATGACAAGGTGACACGTGTAACTTTGTCATTGGCTTTGGGATTTTTTTTAAAAAAAAATTTTTAAAAAAAACCCAGAACCAATGACAAGGTGACACGTGTAACTTTGTCATTGGCTTTGGGATTTTTTTTTAAAAAATATTTAAAAAAAAACTCAGAGTCAATGACAAGGTTACACGTGTCCAGGAATTTACCTTTTTTTTCAAACCCTAACGGAAACCTAACATAAGGGACCAAAGCGATACCAAATAAATACTTAAAGGACCAAAAGAGCATTTAAACCTATTTTGTATAGAGAGAATATATATTCTTGCACTTGCATATGCATACACTCTAGTTTGATCATTTATTTGAGTCTAACAAACAAAGGGAGCTTCTACGGTGCAGTCAGGAAACTGACTTTTTTGAAAAAGTTAATTTTGATTTTAATGTTTGATTCATTTTTAAATTGTTGATTACTGGTTAATGATCAATAGTAATTCATCTAGTAATGCTTGCAACATCTTGGACTTACAGGTACTATTTTATCATTGACATCTTTAACATGCAAACAGATTTGATGATATTATGTGATAGTCTTAAGTATTACACTTTGTGGGGTATTACACTTAAAACAAGGTAGGATAAAATTAGATTAAGTGTAGTCTTGTTAATCTGATGAATTGATGATACTATGAGGACTGAACTTTTGATGCCACTGTACAAACAGTGGGGTGTTACTCACTATATTTTTGATGTTATAGTGTTAACTTCATCAGAAAAGTCATTTTCACGACTTCACCATAGAATTTTCCACAAATTAAATGCTAAGAAATGAAGTTGTATTTACAAAACATTGATTTTCGGTTAACATTGATTTACCATCTGAATTGTACTTATGGGACGTTGATTTTCGGCAACATTTAAAGTTGATAAGGTGTTTAAGACTCAGTTTAATCTTATAAAGCCATAAAATCGATAATAAAATGTGTAACATTAGTTACAAATAACATGGCGAGATATTAGGAGTACACAACCAAGATCAAACCCTCAGTATCACAAATACCTCGATTGCCTCTCAACTTCAATCAGGGTAAAATATGGATTAAATTATTGCAATATTAAATATATCGAAGCAAACTGATTTCACCAGCCTTGAATTTCCTTCTTTCCAATCCCATATATAAATAAAAATATGTTATCATTTAATTAGTCATAGAATCAGCATGTTGTTCTACCAGGAAGCTCTTCCCATTATAGTCACTTCACCTCCAGTACTCTTGCTTTGTTTTCATCCGAACCTTTTGTGTAAAGAAAACAAAAAACAAGTGGCATGAGAAGCTATACTTGAGGAGGCTATGAGACATTATAGTAATGTGTGTTGTACCTGATGCGTAAACAGCAACCGCAACACCGCAACTTCAAATAATAACCGGCAGCCGCAACTTCAAATAACAACGAACTAGATTATGCAAAACAAACTAGAAAGTAAAACTGCAAAATTGAACACGTTAGTATTAACGTGAGACATCACGAGGACTGTCCTTGGAATTTATCCGCCTCAACGTGCGCAAAGTCCCCAAGATACAACAGGTCATTCTCCTAGTGATGGAGGTAACAGAACAACAAGAATCACAAAGTATTATCGGACATATGTTTATCTCAGGAAGTATAATGGAGGAGAAGAAAACAAATCTTCTATTTTCTGTTTTGGGGAGTACGTGTTGTTTTTCTTGTTCTGTATCTTGTGTTACTGATATCATGAATATATAGTCCACCGTATTTTCCAAAGAGAAAAATAAGGATGACATGTACTTAATGAGTTAGTGGCAGTTGCTACTTTTAAGCATGAAAGACATGGGCATAAAATATTATAGTTGTTAGAAATGCCACATAACACTTTGACCAAGTAAGTAATTTAATCACTTAACACAAAATACTTTTGAAATAAAAATTATCTAAAAAATTACAACAATGTGAAGTAAGAGTATACCTTTGGAGCCATCCAGTTTGAATTTTCCTTGAAGGTATGCACTGCTCAGCCACATATCCCGGAAGCTGTCTAAATTGGAAATTCTAAGTAACTCAAATTGAAAATAAGGATAATATCTATTCTACTATTATCATAAATCATAATAGTCACAATAACCAACGAGTATGATAAGATACCAATAATTGAAATGAATCCTCCAAATTAGGCTTGTAAGAAGCACATCATTCCATCATCTCAGAATAGTTTATGTTTGAACTTTTGATGCCACTTTTTGTCCAAAAATCTTTTACCATCTCAAAAAAATATTGACGTAAAAATATGTAAATAATCAGTTTAGTGGAAGTGTCATTGTATCGAAGAGGTGTGCCAATGAAACTATCTATTGCATTAGAAGGGAAGTTCAAGAACTCACGTGATTGAAACCAAAGCCAGCATGTGGTTGATATTCCCAGCATAATAAACCAGGGAGTTAGCTGCAAAACAAAAAAATAATGAGATATCTGCTCATAGAATCTTTACCTAAAAAAATGATATAAAATATTTGTTGTGACTCTGCACCTGTACAACCAAGTACAACAACCTGCAAACATGAAAAAGAGACAAATGTTATCTGTAAAGAAAATAGATACAAAAAGTAGAATAAGTTGGCTGGGCTGGTGGTAGAATATAAGTTTAGTTTGTTTAAAAGATAATGGAAAATGTTGGTGCACAAAATGTATGAAATTGGGCAAGTGATATTTACGCGAGGCAGAATATCCAAGTTTAAGAAATACATTTTCCATTAAACTCAAAATGTCCCAGATATATATGGGAATTTTGGCGGGTTCAAGCAGTATCGTTCACTCATCATATGGCAATCAAAGATTTGAAGATTTGTTAGAGAGGCAGGAAACCTTTCTCCCGCCATATTCTCCAGCCTGGGACAACTTCCAATTGCTAATTTTTGGAGGGACGTTAGGTGTAGAAGCCCCGTGCACTCAAACGTTTGCATACTTGACAAATTCAGAAGGAGCAGGCAGATAAGGGAGGGAGGCAACAGTACAAAACCCTTCTTGGGGAAGGACTCAACACCATCACATGGACCTTCAATTGTAAGACTGGTAAGCATGTCCATTGAGGTTAAAGATGGGCTCCTCAGTAATTTCTCGCAATTCATAATACGAAGTTTTCTCAAGCTAGGCGGCATACCCCCTTCAGGAAACTTCTCAATTTTTGGACAATGAAATATGCTCACATCTTCTAACCGTGGGAGAAGAGTGTTTATGTGACAAGGCAATGACTTTAAATTAACACAGTGGGAAACACAGTGTTGTCAAATTTGGCGCTGACAATCCTTCTCTTGGGAATGACACAAATTTGGGGCACTCACTAATTTTAATATTATCGAGATTTTGAAGAATCCTCAAAACGGAAAGACATTCTATATTTTCATAATGCGAGATGCGAAGATCACATAGATTCGGAAGGGCCTCCAGTGAGAGGGTTGTGAGAGAATCACAACTCTTAAATATATACAGATACTTCAGTGACTCGTGTTGGAGGTTTTGCTTTGAGAAATTAGATTTCTGCAATTCCTGATATTTAATCTCAGTAAAGATGCAGGTAAACAATCTCCCGGAAGTGATATCGCTGACGGACAATTCTCGATATATAAAATTCGAAGAGAAGTTGGTAGGGCGATGGTAATCGCTGCAAAGACGGACTCTATCACCTCTCTTCCCTGAATTATTAATTCATTCAAAGAAAGGGGTAAGGTTTACAAGCAGATATAGTTTATCAACTAACTTTACAAGTAATATAATAAGAAACCCCAAATTATATGTAGATATAGTTTATTTTGCAAAACTATTCCAGAAAGCTATAAGGTTTGTTTCCCACACTTTTTTGTAGGTTTTGGACACAACTACATCAATACGGAACAAAGCAATGCAAGTGCACTTGCCATAAGCCAAGCTAGAGCATCACACAGACATCTGGAGAAATCATGATTCACTGAGAGAAGTGAAAGCGAGCCAAAACAGAGAGTTACAAGGAGAAAAGCCAAAGACAGTTTGCTAGGAGATATTTGGTCTGCTAAGGAAACTAAGGCGATTTAAAGAAATATCTAAAGACAGCTGACTTTTCCCTCCAAAGACGAAAGCTTGATTCGCTAGGTGAGTTGTATTTCGCCTAACGAACTTAAACTTGCAGAAACATTATAAATAAAGATGTAGTTTGTTTCTTTCAAACCTAATCACAGGTAACTTGGAGAAAATAGAGAGAATAGAGACGAGGCATGAGCAACCATATGAGAGCTAGGGAGCTTGGATTCAAACCTGTTAATGCTTCTCCAACACTTATCTACCTTCTTTTGTTAGTTATGCTTTTCATGTATAACTAACTCTCTTTTGTGTTGGGATTAGATGTAAATAGCTAGGATTCTATGTAGTAGTACGAGTGCCTGAGAAGGTAGTGTTTGGTCTCTTTTCCGGGACCGTTTTTGGCGTCCGTTTGGTGTTGGTGGCTGCTGGTACAGTACAGCAGCTAGCCTCCTTGGTTTGTTAGTGCCTCGGCTGGGATTGGGATTGATTTTAGGGTCTTAATAGGCTTTTTTTTGGTTGTTTGGGCGTGACAGCAGCTGTGAGCTGTTGCTGCAGTTTCTGTTTCGGCCTGTTTTGTTGTATCATTGCCTCCCGTTTAGCACGCCTTGTGCCGGGTTTGAGTTAATATATTAAGCTGATTAAAAAACAATACACTAGATACTACAACTATAAGAAATCCTTCCAAATCATCCTCCTCCTCTTGATTTGGTGACGACACAATCGAAAGAAATTAGGTGTAAAATATGATTGCAATTTTGCAATACTAAGCGGTGAGGCAACAGTTCTCATCTTGACAAGGATAAATTGTTTAGAATCAAAGATGATTTTAATTTTATTTTAAAGAATCAAACATGATTATTTTTTAATTCTTCATTCCTTATATAGGAGATTGGCTCATTTATAGAAGGTTAATTATGTTTCAGGTCCCTATAAATAAGCGAGCTTTCAATATTGATCCCTATTAAAATTTTATTAAATTTTTTATCCCCAACGTTTTTTTCCGTTTGTGAGTTTGGTTCTTGCCGTCAAACTGTGTTGACTAGGCTAATAGAATGCTGACCTAGACATGTCACATAGACATTTCAAGTGACATGGCTGTCACGTGGTAAATGACATCATATGTTTTTGGTCCCTATGAAATTGGGACCTTTTAAGTTTAGTCCTTACTTAATTATAATAGTGTTTTTGGTCCATATAAAAAAACTATGCACTTAGTTTTAGTCCCTACTAAGGGCCCGTTTGGATTAGTTTATTTTAGAGCTTATATAAAACAGCTTATGCAAATAAATAAGTTTTTATGTATTATTTATAAGTTTTTAAGGTTGTTTATGAATAAACAG
>Ga0315914_1005889_pt1 | contig 17653 bp, 8 predicted proteins | sample MpolenodulesMG_FD_203920 | JGI IMG/M metagenome (GOLD analysis project Ga0315914, IMG submission 203920) | Medicago polymorpha root nodule microbial communities from Los Angeles, California, United States - elongated nodules | ecosystem: Host-associated > Plants > Roots > Nodule | place: USA...
TTTTTTTTTTATAATTATAAATTTTATTCCATCGTATGAAACTAACTTATAACAATAACATTAACACTATTATATAATAATAATTTAGGTGGAGTGAGTTTAAATATCATCAAAGGGCCAATCATACGGTTTCATGTTTATACGGTTTTGATTCAAGACGTGAAAGGCTTGATTGAGCAAAGTAATGTCACTAATTGTCATACACTTAGAGAGGAAAATCATTGTGTAAAGTAGAAACAAAAAAAAAGTATTTTTAATGCTAACTTGTCCTTAAGGCACAAGTTAGTGAGTTAAAATGTTAAATGTAGAAATTTTTTGTTGTATTTCGTGCATTAAATTTAATTTTTAACTTTTAATTGATTGAATGCATATGTATTAAGAGAATATTTCTATTTTTGGGTTGCTTAACATGTATCTTTAGAATACAAGTTAGCATGATTGTTTTTTTTTTATCGTATAAACCCATCTTTACAAAAAAAGAAGTATAAACACATCTGCTTGTTAAGCATATGTCACACCATCCATGTCAATTGAAACTAGAAATATATAATTTGACTAAAACCAAATAAAACAAACGGATTTATCGAATCTAAGATATGTTTTTCTTTCTGTTCGTCAAGATTCAAGACTAAATTAGCCTATGTTTAGCTTATGTATTTGCCGGTCTTAAGTTCAGGTAAAAGAAGAGGGTTGTGTTAAGCTTGAACAACAAATGTAAAATTTTGAACAAACTCTAAAACATGAATCGGTTACTGTCAAGACTACAAATTGTCATATTTCCACAATTTTTACAATTTTCAAACCAACAAAGCTCACATGAGTCACATCTAACTAATACACAGCTGTACATTTTTTTTTGTTGTTGAAGGAAATAGACAATTGTACATAACAATTCACGTAACACAGACAATAGTCTAACCCCAAACTAAACAATTACACTCTATTTAGGTTCTTCAAAAACAACACTTTCATTTCCATACAAGACATAATAAAATCCAAACCATGATGAATCATTAACCGTTAATTTCTGTCAATGTTGTGGATTTCATCTTTGGAGGTCTACCCCTAGGCCTCCCACTACCTCCGGTCCCTACAGCCAAAGGCAACGGTCCGTCAAAGGCTCCAGTTGGCCGGGACATCTTCCTAGGTCGACCTCTAGGTCTTCCGGTCCCAACAAATGCCTTCACTTGTGGAGGCTTTGGTGGGCCATTTGGATCCTTAGGTGGACGGCCCCTAGGCCTGGGTTGTGAGTACATGACTCCCGGCAAAAAAGACTCTTTGGCCTTGGGTGGTCTTCCACGGCCCCTTCTTGGTGGGGCATTTGGATCACGCTTGGTGTAGTTGTTTTTCCAAAATACTAACTCACCACTGTCCTTCATTTTTGCAAGGTGCAAGTTGAGTAGTGCCTTGTGTCCTTGAGGTAATCCACCGTATGTGGATTCTATGTACTTGGAAATTGATGATTTGTTTGAACCATTTTCTTCGTTTAATCCTTCTATTGCCTTCAAAATCATCTGAAAAATTAAACATAAACACACATTCAAATTCAGATTAATAATTTTAAATATTTGTTGGTGTCAAAGTTTTTATACCATCGACTAATCACAAAGATTTGTCAAAAATAAACTAATCATAGTTAAAAAATAATAATAATAGAAAATTATTAATTAAAGTAATACTAATAACAATTATATAAAAGTTCTCAAAAGTCAGAGTTGTCTGGGACAATGCATTGTTATATATAGATGATGAAATTCAAACTCTGGATATCCTACTTATTCACCTAAAAAGATGAACTCTAGTCACTAAACTGCTTGATAAAAAAAATATTCTCAGAAAGATTGAACTGTAGAACATTCACAATGGAGACACCCATTTTTGAATTCTTAAATGGCCCCACGTGTACACATCACTCATTTATAATTTTTTAATAATAGTACCTAATAAACACTCAATCACTCCAACTCAGATTTCATACAAAGTTCTTAAATGGGACCTATTAATCAACTATCAATAACTTTATATCATTATATTTCAATTTTTTAATATTAAAAGAATGCGGATCCCGTTTAAAAGGTGACCCAGATCTTACAAAACCTTCAAAAAAAATTCTCCTCGTCAGAGTACTTAATAGGTACTGGTCTTAGGTAGTTAAGACCATTCCTATGGATCCTTGAGTTTTACCAAAGTTCAATTGACATCACACAGACAAATTTAGGATAAATTTTATGAATTGACATCACATAAATAAATGTTCTCAGACATCCCATTGTTTTATGATTTCAAGATACTTTTTTATTATAAATTCATTAAACAATACTTTTATGGCGCACCCAATTAATTAAATATTTTTATCGTTGGTGTAAGATAACCAAACTTGAGAATATCTCCTTTTTTTTTTTTTTTTTAGGGAAAGAGAATATCTCCTTTTGATGCCTTTCCCTAACTCCACATATTTCTAATCTAAAATTAACATGCAAGCACATAACAATGAAAATCATAACATAAGTAACGACCTAAAGATATAAACTCAATTAAGGTGAAAAACTTAACCAGCTGTCACTAAATCAGTGAACATTTTTTTTTTCTGTAAAAAGAAGTTAGTGAACATTTTGGTATATTTAGCATAGATTTAAAACTTGATAATATAATCCAGAAATCCTAGCTCAACTGACAAAATGCCGAAATTGTTAGGTCGGATGCTATGATCGGTGTTCGAACTCCTATACCTCCACTTATATGTATGAATCTATAATGGTTTTGCCATTTTGTCTATCTAAAAAAAAACTTGATAAGATAGTTCTATAAATAAACATCTGATTAATGAAATGGTCAAAAGTTGATTTTTGAGTCTTACGTATAAAAAAATTTAGTTGAAAAATGAGAACTCCGAACACACTTAATAATTTTAAAAAAATCATATAATTCAATGTAATTATAAGTGTTAGTGTTGAACACAACACATGTTCGACACTGAGACATGCTTAATTCGAGAAGTGTCCATGCTTCTTAGGTCTTTGCTAATTGGCGGTAAAAATTTCCTACTTAGAACATACTAAAGAAAAAGAGGCGTTAACTGAAATTTACCTCACGGTATGATGGAATTGAAAGAGGCTTATTAATAATCCCTCCAGTAGCCATAAAAGTTGATAGAAGAGTTTTGAAGCTTTACAACCTCGGTTCTTCAGAAAAAACAACCTTATAAGAGCAAGTAGAGTTTCAAACTAGCACTGTCTTGTTTGAACAGAATCTGCAAGAAATTGAGGATCTGATTTGAAGGTAGATTATTATATACAAAATAAAATATAAAAAACACAAATGGTTCTTTCTTTTTCTTTTGTTGATGTTTTCAATCAGAAAAAAATGGACGGTTAATAATTACAGATGAAACGTTGATCTAACGGCGAGAGCTTACCGTGAGAGTGAAACACACGGATTGATGACGTGGAATAAAGTTTCGTTTTTGTTAGGTTATTGAAATTTTTGTTTTTAGTGATGTGAAAGTACCAAATTGTCCATGGTTGTGGATGATGATGATTACAATGACTTGTGAATGTGGGGGCCAGTAGCAACAAAGCCTAAACCAGAATCTGAACTCTGTTTTTGTGACACAAATAGGTGCAGGTCCAAACTCTTGCAAGAAAACTTTACCAATGGTGAAGATTTTTTTCACCATGGAGAGTGTGTCGCCTCTCTCCCACGGATATGGTAACTACATGAGTCATGACCCATGTTTGCACATCAACTCCAAACGTTGCACATCAACCAGTTCTTATGTATACGGAGGCTCGGCTCTCAGGTAAAAAAAGACCTTAATAAAATAAAAACTTAATTTTTTAAAAGAGCAATTATCTATTTAAATTGAAAATAAGATCCGTAAAGATAAAACAAATCTTTATTGTAACTAACACAAAAGTTTAATATTCTAATGAATAATATAAAAATACAATTTAAACAAATATTTTTATCAATCTTCTAGGTTATATTTTTCCTTAGTTTGTACAAAGCCAAAAATAAAAAGTTTATAATGTTTGTTTTTAGAGAATAATTATAATGTTTGTTCTTTCAAATAAAAAAATTATAATATTCTTTGTTAGAGTTTAACCATTTTATACAATAAGTATGGGCCATAAATTAAAAGAAGTGTTATAACAAAATAAGAAGAAAAAAATTATATTATGTTTTCATTTGTAAATATATAATTCAATATGTTAAGAAGAATTTGACTAAATTGAAGAGAGCATAGATGAACCTCAAATCCTAATGTATGAATCAAAGCCCTCTCATACTAAAAATATTAATTAAAGAAGAAAAAAAGAAAAGAAAAGAAGAAAAAAGAAAAAGAAAAAGAAAAGAAGAAAAAAGGAAAAGAAAAACAAAAATCATAGGTGTTGAGTGTTGAACCCAAAACCCAAGGAATGGCACCTTGCATTTGTACTGCTAGGCCACTTTAGTAAAGCTGAAGTGTAGGTCACGCTACATGTATTTATTACTGAATTATGCTCTTTACCCAAATGGATTTGCTCGTTCCCAAAGTAAATGACGGATATATCCCTACGTAAGTTAACTCACGTAGCGTGAGTTAACTCACACTAGTTATGATGTAAGCGTGACTTAAGTCACGCAGCGTCAGTTAACTCACGCCACGTCACTTAAGTCAGTTATCAGCAACACAACAACACAGTTCCCTCATTTCCCAACTTCTCCAAAACACGAAAATTCCACCCCAAAATTCGAAATTCATCATTCTTGCGCCATTCAAAGCCAAATTCATCCACAATATCAAGTAAGTGATGACTATCCTACTTCTTTGCATTATTTTGGATGCTTGCGATACGAAATTTGGATGACATAGGCACCTAGTCATGAGGCGGGATGAGACTTGCTTTCTTGTACGAGCAACTGAATCTTACCTCCAGCAAACATGTTGGCTCCGTTGGTGGTTACATGACCTTGTTTGTGGTAATATATTATTTTCTTTTTTTTTTTAAGTTAATTGTAAATGTATAGTTTTTTGTATGATACTTGGGTGTTGATATAAATCTGTCCTTTTGTGTTTGCAGAGATGGGTTATAGCTCACATCAGACATGTCGTTCCGAAGAAGAAATATGATGATTACGAACGGCATAACCCGTATGTAGGTAGATGGAAACCTAAACAGGGGTTTGCTGATGTTGAGCACTTCAGAGGCTTGTTGGATTTGATGGAGCATTGTCATGTCACCTAGACGTCGTACGAGCACCGATGAGACGTGACGCCTTTTCAGGACGTGTGTTGGTACTCTGGATGGATCATGGCCGACAAACAAAAGATGGTGCGTCACTTGCCGGAGCGGGTTCTGAGGCAGTACAGACATGTTCAGAGGGTTCCCCGACCTCCTAGTACGATTATGCCTCTTGCCCCAACAGATGTGGCTGCTGCCTTCTTGGAGTTTGCTATGCATGTCGTTTCCCAACAGCAGAGGGGTGGTCAGGTCCTGGACGACGAGCCTTGGAAGCATTCAGATAGGTACATTAGGTGGTTCTACCGTGTATCCCATCCTCTTATCGTCAACCCTGCTCCAGAGCCTGACATTGTCATGTCGAGACCTGTCTACCAGGATATTCTTGTCGACCAGGAGTGGGCCAGACATCCTCCTGATCAATTGCAGGTCATTAGCAGCATGAGAGACAAAGTGGAGCATGCGATGGAGATTTCAGAGGTGGTTTCAAATCCACTCTTCTTCAGCATTTTGGAGGGCCTCCGGATCGAGTATAGCGTGTTTGACCATAAGCAGGTTCCCCGGAGGAGGTCTAGGAGTCATAGTCCACAGGAGCAGCAATAATGTCTTGTTTTTATGACATTTTTCCTATTTGTAGTATTTTTCTCGACATTTTGGTTGTATGATATTTACATTTGCGCAGTTGCGCTTCTTTATGACATTTGAGTTAATTTTCGTTAAAATTGTGTTGGATGCATGTTCACTAAATTATGAGTTTTGGTTGAATCAATGAATGGTTGTACCTAAATTATTATTGAATGAGTGCATGTTCTCTAAACAGGGAATGAAGGAACAAGGCAGTAGCTACTTCCACTGCCACTGCTAGTCAGGTCTGATGCGTGCATAGCACTAGCACCAGCGTGAGTTAACTCACGCTAGTGTTAAAACTAGCGTGACTTAACTCATGCTACTCATGCTATTCTTTGAACCAGTGTTAACGCTAGCGTGACTTAAGTCACGCAACGTGACCTAAGTCTCGTTGCATTTTGTACTAGTGTAGGTTAAGTCACGCTACGTGACTTAAGTCACGTAACATTTGTACTAGCGTAGGTTAAGTCACGTAAGGGTAAAATGGTCATTTACTTTGGGAATGAGCAAAACTGTTTGGGTAAAGAGCAGGATTCTTTATTACTTATTTACTGGGCTATAATTTTTTTTTAGGCCCATACCTTGGGGAGACCCAACTCCATTGAGCTGTTTGCACACCTAAGGGTTGAGCATGACGTCAACTCCAAATAAATTTCAATGTGCCAATCATATTATTGATTCATTATTTTTGGTTCGCATATAATTTTTTTTAAAATGCTGAAATGAATTATATCAAACACATTCTACTCGACATAAGGCGTGTCAGAGTACAATGAGAAAAAGTTACAAAAACAACACATTAGCACCACATGAAATAAGTTAAGCAAAACATAAGTTAACCAAAAAGCCTATCGAAAGCAAAAGCAAAAAGCCTATCAACACATAAGAGGATCAAGCCGCCAATCATGATAGACAAAAGCAAAAGTTGTCTTCTTCACTTGCAGCCACCGAAATAAGAGAAATTTAAATGATCCATCAACTGAAATGTTGAGCAAACTGTTATTAAAAATCCTATTATTCCATTCTTTTCATATAACCCACGTGCATGTAATCCAAATGATCATCAAAAGAGAACACCAAGGTTTAGAAGCACCTGTGAGGTATTCAAACTGTAATAACTGATCTTCAATGTTGTTTGGAAAAACTGAATGAAAACCAAGCCAATTTTTCACCAGATACCACATTGAACAAAAAAAAAATTACAATTCAGAAATAAATGAGTTGATGTTTCCAAGTTTCCACACCTAGTAACAAAAAGTTGAGAATCTGCGGTAATAACACCTTTGTGACATAAATTATCCTTTGTCAGCAATATATTCTGAAGCAATTGCCAAACAAGCAATGACACCTTTAACGGAACATCTGCATGCCAAAATGAATCCGACGCAACAACCACATGATGAGAGGCGTCACAAGTGAGTCTATGATACGTGTCGTGCATCATATTACCATTATTTGGGTCCGGAGTCCACACCCACGGATCCAAAATGGCAACTTGTAAAGTCACAAAAAGAAGTAAAATCCTACACTCCCCAACCAACCCCTCCTCCCAAGCTAACAATCTCCTTGCCACTTCTAAGCCTCACCTTCCTCACCCCGCCCAAAACATACATCTCAACAACTGTCGCCGTCTGAGTGACAACCAAGTCAAACAGTCGGCAAAACTTCACACACAACGATACATCCCTAACCCACAATTTTGTCCAGAAAAGTGTCTTTCCCATCACCAACCTTACACTACAATTTCTTCTCAAACCAACCCCCCACCTGTAAACCTATCATCACGGAAGGAAATCAAATTCCTCGTCCTTCAAACGGCCTCCCTCCACCCCATATCTAGCCGCAGACGCCCTAAACCACAAACCATCTTTATCTGTCACCATCCTCCAGCACCATCTACCCATCAAAGCAACAATAATTTTTTTTTTTTGAAAAAGCAAGCAACAATAAATTCTTTAATTCTCCGCACCCCTAAAATTTCAATCCACCCAAGATATTTTCCTATGATAAACAAAAGACAACTTTCCAACTTTACAACTCAACACAGAGACAACTTCATTCAACCAAGGATCATGAACATTCACCCCACCAACATACTCTTATTAAAATTAACATTAAACCTGACATAGCGGCAGAAAGGTGAAGAACCGCATGTAGTGCTCGAACACAATTTTGATGATTGATTTCGTTTTTCTTTTTATACAATATTGACCATTTAGAAAAATATTTCTCCCCCTGAAAAAAAATCATTTTCCACGAATAAAACAATCATTTTAAATTAGCGTTTTTTAAAAAAAAATCTTCTTGCATAAATAAATTTTTATGACTCGTCTTCTTTTCATTATTTACTTATGGATTTCATAATTATAATTATTAGGCCAAATGTATAAAAGTTTTTTTTGTTGAAGATTGCTATGTAAATGTTTTTTATGTTGCATCCTCAATTTTCACCGACAAATAGAGAATACCAATTTCACTGCAATATGGAAGCACGTGACATATATAAATCAGAGAATTTGTGTTTTTTCTTTCTGTTTTTATTTAAGATGATGTGTAAAAAGATAAAAAAATATTAATGATAGTGTAAATTTAGATTGAAGAAAACTCCTACTATAATCCGTTATAGGCTTATAGTGAGTGTGAGAGGCATGTCCATTCAAATTGACACTCTTATCCATACCGTAATTTTTTTAAGAAGCCAATAATGAACAATTCGTCCCAATTAAATACAAGATGTGTCTAAAGATGAACAATACAAAGAGTTAAAACATCAAACAAAAAAGACATATAAAAGAAACAAGCACCACAACTACAAAAAAGAATACCTTATGCAGAGAGTCGGCGAAGACCGCCAAAAATTAAAATCAAAGGAAAAACCTGGGCAATTTGCCTCTAGCCACCACCATAATTGAATCTTAATACTATCAAGATGTTGATCATGAGTTGATATATTGTTGTTAAAAATTCTTGAGTTGCGTTCTTTACAAATGACCCAAAGACAAGCGAACCAAACAACTTGAAAGCAAGTGTGAATGTTCTTTTTGAAAGTCGTACTCTAAAAATAAATGATTAATCAATTCATCTTTTCCGCACCCTCATGAGCACAAAACAGAATTGGCTGGAAGAACTCCACTCCGCCTTAAATTGTTCTTTGTTAGTATTCTATTATGATTGTCCTCCAAGCAAAAAGAGACACCTTAAGTGGTACTAATTTGCTCCAAATTAACTCAGAATGAGTGTTAATAGGAATCTCATCAGTAGTCGCAAGAATATGATATACACCCTTACAATGTACCCTTCGACGTGATCATGTTTTCAAACTCATCTGTCATTCATGTTTCCACCTCCAACCCACCCCGCCAACCTCCCAACTTGCCTTCTGCATATCTACTACAAAAGTATTAGAATCTATGCTTAATTCATACAAACGCCTAAATCTAGACATCAATACACCCCCCCTTTTAGCCACATGTCCCTCCAAAAAGAAGTGTTTTCACCACCCACTCCATTTAGGAACCAACCACTGCCATTACGTCACCCACCCTCAAGAATATCACACAAGTCCTTCCACCACACAGAGAACAACCTACCCCCTCTTGTAACATATCCTCTCTTAGTCCCATATTCAGCCGCCAACACCTTAAACCACAATCCTCCATTATCCACGTACAGACGCCAACACTATTTACCTAACAAAGCTAAATTAAACTCCTTAATCCTTTTAACTCCCAACCCTCCATATTCCTTACTAGAACACACCTTGTCCCAATTTATCCAGTGAATTTTGCAAGCTTCCTCACTCCCCCATAAAAATGATTTAAAAAGAGATTCAATGATAAAAATTATACCAACAGAAGCTTTGAAGAAGGAAAAAAATAAACTGGCAATGTTGACAAAACATATTTGATGAGCACAAACTGATCGCCCATGGATAGGTTACAGTTACACATATACACATGTAAAAATCATAAATGCACAATTTGTAATGTATAAGTCAGTACTATTTTTGAAAGCTTAAACAATACCGTCATGACACTTGTTAACATTTTCTTTTTTAAAAGATGTGACCCGACCGGACGTCATAGGCTCGTGTTAGTTGGCCTTTAACTATTTCTACTTATAGTGAGGACAGAAATAAAAACAATACCTAAATTTATCCCTATTATAAATTTCCCTTTTATGAAAATAATTACTTAAATGATAAACCATTATAAACGTAGCATAAAACATTCATGACCTTCAGGATTTGGGAGTATTATTTAAACGATATTTAGGAAGCCAAAAGGTTTTATACCCACTAAGGTTCTTATGAAACGATGCGACCTAACTCAAAGATGCGACCCCTTTTCTCCCGGTGGAGTTTAATTCTCTAATTCAAAATGCATTCGTGAAACTATATATAAATGTACATTATCACACCTCTAAATCAACCTCAAGCCTTGTATTCACAATCACCTCAAAGAAAAAGAAAAAAATGGCTTCAAGTTCAATGCCAACAAAGAAAGTGAAATTGGAAAACACAGAAGGATTAATTCGAAATTGGCTTGAAGTTCCAAAAGATGTGACATCAAATATACTCAGATTAATTGGTGCTGTTGACCTAGTGATGAATGCACGTCAAGTGTGTCCTATGTGGAGGGAAATTTGTAGGGACCCTCTCATGTGGAGGAGCATTGAAATGATCAATGGTCTCCATTCACCACATAACTTGGAGAAGATTTGTATGTATGCTGTTGATCAAGGTGGTGATCATGTGGAAGAAATTAATGTTGAGTATTTTGTTACTGATGAACTCATCAGACGCTTAGCTGAAAGGTAATATTATTATCTTTTTTGTTTTCATTCAGTTAATTTGTTAGGATTTGTCCTTATTTCTAATCGGTACAAGGCGTAGGTTAAAATAATTACGACTTGTACTGATTATACACTTTCTTTCTTTCTGTATTTTTATTTAATAAATTAATACAGAAAGAAGGCATATAAAATGATTTTTGCATCAAGTATATAAAATGAAACGTTTGATTAGTCTTTTTCCAATTTTTAATTATCTGTCTAATATCAAATTTTATTTAATTTTGATTGCATAAACGTTGTTTGTTCAAAAATAATATAATATACAAATATTTTTTTTGGACGGCAAACTAAATTATTCTATATATGAATAGGAAAAATATAAATAGAACTTGATCCATAAAATTGAAAGATGTACGATCAAAACACAGCTTAAAAAAGAAGACAAGAAAGATGGTTCGAATACTCCTCATAATACAACAAAACCCCCTATTTTCCTAGCTAGAAGTCACCTCCAATCACAAAAAATCTCACTTTTATACACTAAAATTATATACATTACTTTTATTTTCATACGATTTGCATGGTTTGCAAATATATTATGCTCGACTCATCTATGATTTTACTTTTTGCTTATATAGCTACATGCAACAACTAATAATTTATTTTCTATTTTTCGGATTACTGATTTCTGTTGTCCAATTTCACCTTCATATTGTACAGAACTAGTAATTTGCGACGCATTCGCATCTCAAAATGCTTGGGAATTTCAGATACAGTTTTTACTATTGCTGCCAAAAAGTTTTCACTATTGGAGGAGCTTGAACTTTCATTCACAAGTTTAAACCATGTCTCTCTTGAAGCTATCGGCCAAAATTGTCCTCTTTTGAAGACATTGAAATTCAATCAACCCTTCAAAGGCATTAATTGTGGTTCTTACAAAGGTTACAAATGCAACAAAGAAGCGCTTGCTATTGCAAAAACAATGCCCGAGCTACGACATCTTGAGCTTTGGGGAAACAAACTCACTAATAATGGTCTGATTGCTATTCTTGGTGGTTGTCCTTACCTTGAATCTCTTGACGTTCGAATGTGTTACAATCTAGTTATTCATGGAAATTTGGCGAAAAGGTGTTTTGAGAATACTAGGGTGAAATATTTTAGGTATCCAAATGAGTATATAAATGGATTTGATAATGATGACGATGATGATTTTGTTTATGAGTTTTATTGCGAATGCCGTGTCATAGGTAGCAAAGGAATGAAGAGGAAGTTCACACACATGAATTTTTATAAGTTTCATTAAATGTTGTTCTTAGATTTAAGTGCTATTCTGAAAGGCATGGATCATTTGAAGAGAAGCACTACTGTTGATGTTTTGAAGGAATTTTGTTGGAGACATTTGAGAATTTAATTGTTGTTTGAAATGTAATAAAAACCACTTTTGGTTTATTGTTGTTTGTTTTTTTGACAAGATTATTGTGGTTAGTTTTATTGCTGAAACATTTTGATTTGGAGAAATTTGTTTCAATCTTGAAAGCCTCATCTCTCTGTATCTGGCTCCATATTTTAATCAAATAGTTGGTTGTATGCAAACTTGAAACATGAATTCAACAATATAAATTGTTAAGACAATATAATAGTCATAAACAAATTAAATGGACAATAGGTTTATTGCAAATAACTTCTTTGTTTACATTGAAAAAGAGATTATTAATTTATTTAGTAAACAATCAATTATGGATAAAATTGGCGTTTTAAAACTCATTTTGCCCAACTTTTCTAAATAGCTATTGTCAATGTTTATTCCTTGTTGTTTTAATTTACATTTCATGTAAGTAAAAATTATTGTGATTTTTTTTCCTTCATATATTGGTTAATTTTGGGATTAAATTTTTGTCATTTTTCGACATTTTCCCAATCACGGTGTCCAAAAATATAGTTAATTTTTTTCGACAATTTATGGATTAATTTTTTTTTTATGTATTGGTTAATTTTTGGATTATATGATTAATTTCATATATGTACAAATTATTGTCATTTTTCCGATCACGTCCGGGCTAGCAATTTTGACATTTTTTTGAGTAGAACTGGATTAATCTTCGGTGAAAGTTTTTATTGAAAATTAAGTAACTTTTATTCTATTGACCAAAAAATATAGCAACTTTATTCTTCTCTTCTACCCGGAGTTTTACTTTTCAAAACGTCTTGGTAAGTAGTGTTTCTATAGGCACTCGTTTATCATGATAACTAGTAATAGTATTTTTCCAACGTTTATTGGACTATATTTCACCTTCAAGATGTTTAGCCTTTTACCAAATATTTATATTTATATTTATACTAGTATTTACTTTTTAATATCACGAAGATTAATTGATATTTGATGCTACATAAATCAAACTATACGACCTTGTTTCAATTGCACAATGGCATCGTCTTCATTTCCAGAAAAGGAAGTGGAAGGGGACAGTCCAAATTGGCTTGAACTCCCAACAGACATCACATTTAACATCCTTCAAAACGTCTTGGTAAGTAGTGTTTCTATAGGTACTCGTTTATCATGATAATTAGTAATAAAACGTTTTCTATACACTGTCAGTGGTTATAAAAGAATTTCATTCAAAATAAGTGTTTATTAACGTTTTCTACTCCAGAGTTTATGCCATCAATTTATTTATACGACCCTTATGTTTGCATGTAGTATGATGATGGAATCTTGCTCTATTTCTGCAAAGGAAGGTGAAGGTGAGACCACAAAGATACCAAATTGGCTTGTTCTTCATCAGAGGCTTAGTACTGTCCACGTTGTGACAAAAGCATGTCTAGTGTGTTCTCTATGGTGGGATATACACAAGGATCCTCTCATGTGGCACACCTTTTACATGGGCGACCGGGACCTTTACCCTCACTGTAAAGTTGTTTTAGCAGAAATTTGCCGCTATCCTGTCGAACGAAGTTCTGGTCCTCTTGAAGACATTGATATTGACAAATTTAGCACTGATATCTTCTTGAATGCATAGTTGAAAAGTAACTATTAGTGTATTACTTGTATTTTTTGTTATTTGTGATTTATTTTCTATAAGATGTTTTAATGCTTATTGATAGCTTTATATGGATGCACAATCTATATACCTTCAAAAAATTATGTATGCACAATTATCTTTTTTTATCAAGCATTTCATTCTATACTATGTCATCTTAATATGGCGTTTGTTATTGCAGAAACAATGTCTAAACTATGTCATCTTAATATGAAAGGAATCGTGGTAACCGATGATGGGATTCTTTCCATTCTTGACGGTTGTCCTCTTCTTGAAACTCTTTACATTAGAGGATGTTATAATTATGGTTTGAGTGAAAGTTTGAGGAAAATATGCAGCGAGCGTATCAAATTTATGCGGCTTCCAAGTCACTATAAGATGCTTGTTACTTGGGAGGATTCTCTGATAGAAGATGCTTACGATACTTATGGGGATTCAGATGATGATAGTTAGGATTCTTTAAATTGATTCCTGAATGTTAGGTTCTTTATGATGATTAAAAGTAAGGCTATTATACTTGATTTCTATGTATCTGTTCATCTACAATTCAAAATTTGAATGCTCCTCCTTTAAGAGATTCAGATGGTTATCATTTGAAGGATAGCATGCATGCATTTCTCTTTTTAACCTAAGTACTATTTTACATCTTTATCCATGTGATGTTGGCATGCTTTCTGAATTGAATTAGTATGTTATCTCTGCTTTTTGTTGCTTTTAATTTGATAGATTTAATACATTCACGAGTGCTCTCTCTGCGTGATGTGGAAAATAGAGATGTTTTGCAACATGAGGTCGCGAGTTCCAGTTATTTTTTAATTTTTTTGTTAAGTAGTCTAGTGGTTAGAGCTCACACAATTTAATTGTGGAGAAGTGGAGTGTCCGGAGTTCGAACCCCGGCCCCTGCATATAAAATGTAATATCCCTACCAACTGAGCTAAGCTCACGGGGATGCGAGTTCTAGTTCTATTGGCTTGCTTCTTGTTATTTTTAGGGGACTTTGCTTCTTCATTTATTATTTTAAATTTTTAAGTCAATAAAAAATTAATTTTTTTTGACTAAATAATGAATTAATTTTAAAAAATAAAATAAAACCAATAAATTTTTAAGGTTAAATAGATTTTTCCCTAAAAATCTAGTAAATTTATATTTTAATCCCTAAAATATTAAACTAGATGATTTTTTCCCAACAATTTCTTTGTTTTGCTTTTGGTCCCAAAAGGATATACTTTTTGACGTGTTCTTGACATCTTGACCATAATTTGCACATACAAGAGTTGAACATAATTAATGAACATATACATCTTGTACATAAAAATGTTATAATTTTGTCATTAATATAAACATATATTGAGCGAGTATTGGAAAATCAAAAGAGAAGATCCTTAGAAAAATACTTATGGTTGGTTCTCTTTTGAGAGTTAGATTCTAGAGTTGGGAAACAATTTGGAATCATCTTCGTTGAGTGAAAATCATTGAGTGTCTTGTTCATGGAAAAAGACTGTAAATGGGTAGAAATTATGTATGTTCTTGGATAACTTGTTGAAGGTAATTTCTTGTAACCTTTTTGCACCTCTTTATAAAGAACTCATTGATAGTGGATTGGAGAGATCAATCTCTCATCCAAAATAGGTCATTGTTGGACCGAATTCGGTAAACATTTCTTGACGTTTTTTTCTCTACTCTCTTTATCTTGTTTATTCTTTGGTTAGATTGCGATTTTACTTTACACTTGGTTTCTAGATTAGATCTAGATATGTTGTTGTTGCTTGTGGTTATTTTGGTTATTGGTTGCCATTGATACTTATCCTTATATCTAAATTTCATTGATGTGAGATTTCACCAAAGTGAACTTAACCAATAATGATCGCAACAACGATATAAAAACAAACTAGAGTGCACTAACTTTGAGACTCACTATATACTATACTAGGTATATAACCCGTGCGTTGCACGGGTTTTATTAGAATTTTTTATAAATTTATTGAAAATAACAATTTCGATAGCTCTAATGAATTATTTTTTATTTTAGAAAAATGACCATAAACATATTTTTAAACTTTTGTCGTTGTCAAGTAAGAGAATTAGCTTGCTCAAAAAAAAAGTAAGAGAATTAGTTAAAAGTTTCTTTTGAGATAAATTATGTGTTGTTCTCATGTATGTATATAGAAATCAATAAAAGTGTAGTTGAATAGTGAATCATAATACAAATTTCTCAGATTTTTCTTATGTTCTCTTTATTTTAATGTGTTTTTAGAAGAAAAAAAAATAGTTAGATCTTATCAAAATTTTATTCTAACTTGAGTTAATGAAATTATTTTACATCACAAAGGTCATATTCAACATAGTTTAATTTAATAAATAACTCCTTTTTTGTATATTCCATTCAAACACATTATGGCGTCATTGTTTAATAAATTATTTTTATCTTTATAATCATCAACTATATAAAAAAATCTCCACAATTATTTATTTAATTCAAATAATAAATGAATTATTAAGATAAAATAAAATATTCTCACAGTAGAATTTTAATCAAATAATAATGTAATTATAAGACAAATTACGTACATATTATAGAAGACGCCATGTTTGATTGACAATTGAAAATGCAAGAGTGAGATATTTGTAAGAATAAGATGACATGTTGAATCTTAACTTCTTTTTAAAAATAAAACTCTTTTTATCTAGGCCAAATAAGTCAAATGTAAAGGTAAATATATGACATCAACATCTAAACTTTTACAATAAGCAAAATAGATTAAATGTTCAAAGAGCTTTTTCGAATTAACTTTGTCATGTGTAAAAGTGCTTCTTCAAAAAAACTTTGTCATGTGTAAATAGTTTTTTATATTAGATAAAATTGTACGACAATCATTCGATGTCAGTATATAAACTCTACCAAACCAACCATGTTTAGGCCCATAATACATGTACAAATATAATCTATTTGGACAACTTCTAAGTTGAGTTACATCAATATTCTTTTTATATGACAACTTCAAAACCTTTATGTCTCACTTTGATTTTGTCTCTATAATTCTCATAAAATTCAAGTAGAGCATTAACATCTTTTACACAATGTAACAGTAAAAATAAGACACATCTATATTCATAAACTCATTTGATTGTTCTCTTTTGATTGAATGTCTCCAACAACGATTTTCTTTCGATTCATGGTGAAACTTCAAGGTGCTTCCTATAATTTAAAATGAGTATACTCAATAATAAATAAATTTAAATCAGAGAAATATAAATAGATAGAAAATATTTATGTTACAATTAAGACTTAAAAATATATACAAATAAATAGATAGAAAATATTGAAAATAGAAATGTGAAAATAAATGTATAACAATTAACACTACACAAATATAAACAAACTTTAAAATAAAATAAAAAAAAAATTAAAGTTGATCTTTAATTGATGCAAATATTAGAGTTAAAGATATATACTTACATGAGTTGTATTTTCATAGGCTTCTCGAATATAAATCTCTTTTTATCATTTTCTCTTCATCTACACAAAAAAATTATTCATATTAAATTTTTGTGAATACAATTGATTCACCAAAAACATAAATATAAGTCTCTTTTATCCTATTTTCCTCATCTACACGAAACAATTATTCATATTAAAAGATAAAATAAAATAAGAAAAAAGATAGAAATGTATACTAATAAATGTTATATCATCAATAAGAAAAAAAGAAAGTGAAATATTTGGTAAATCTATATCTATATAATAGAGTAACTTGAGTCACTATTCTCTACCACAAAAACTAATAAATAGTCAAGAAATATTTAAAGAGTAAGAAAGAGAAACAAAAGCTATATAGCGGTGTAATGGATATAATTTTATTTTAAGGGTTTTTTTGACATATTAATAAAAACAATTGAATTTAAATTCAAATTTGAATAAAAAATAAGTGATTTTTTGACATATTAATAAAAACAATTTAATTAAAATTTATA
>Ga0315914_1005890_pt1 | contig 17649 bp, 3 predicted proteins | sample MpolenodulesMG_FD_203920 | JGI IMG/M metagenome (GOLD analysis project Ga0315914, IMG submission 203920) | Medicago polymorpha root nodule microbial communities from Los Angeles, California, United States - elongated nodules | ecosystem: Host-associated > Plants > Roots > Nodule | place: USA...
AGTGGCTTTAAGTCCCATTCCCCTCGATGTGTCACAAATTATTTTCCTCCCCAGGGGTTTTGTCAAAGGGTCAGCTAAGTTCACTTCTGACCTCACATAATCGATCGATATTGTTCCATCTTTTAACAACTGTTTTACCACATTATGTCTCAATTGAATATGTCTATTCTTACCATTGAACGATTTGTTCTTTGCCACAGCAATTGCCGATTTACAATCACAATGCATTGACACTAATGGAGTTGGTTTTATTCCTAAAGGAATATTAGCTAAGAGATTTCTTAACCATTCAGCCTCACTACCAGCCAATTCTAGAGCTATGAGCTCTGATTCCATAGTTGATCTAGCAATTATGGATTGTTTGGATGATCTCCACACAACTGCACCACCACCAAGTGTAAATACATAACCACTAGTAGATTTTGTCTCATCAGAATCAGAGATCCAGTTAGCATCGTTGTATCCTTCTAACACAGCGGGAAATCCACTATACTCAATACCATAATTTATGGTACCTCTTAAATATTGCATTACTCTAGCAAGTGCCTCCCAGTGATCCTGGTTAGGATTATGTGTATATCTACTCAATCTACCTACTGCATATGCAATGTCAGGACGAGAAAAATTCATTAAATGCAGTAAGCTCCCAATAATTTGGGCATATTGAGTTTGATCAACAGGATCACCTTTATTCTTCTTTAATTGAGAGTTAGCATCATAAGGGGTACTCACTGACTTAAAGTCATAATGACCAAACTTTCTGAGAAGTTTCTCAACATAATGTTCTTGAGATAGTATTATACTATCATCCTTCCTTATGATTTTAACTCCCAAAATTACACTTGCTTCACCCATGTCTTTCATGTCAAATTTAGAAGTAAGAAATGACTTAGTTCTAATCACGATATCAATACAAGTACCAAAAATGAGCATGTCATCAACATATAAACTTATAATCACACATTCATTGTTCACACATTTAATGTAAACACATTTATCAACTTCAATTGATGAAAATCCATAACTAATCAAAACTTGATTAAACTTTTCATGCCACTGTTTTGGTGCTTGTTTTAAACCATATAATGATTTAAGAAGTTTACAAACTTTATTTTCTTGACCAGAAACTACACATCCTTCGGGTTGTGACATATAAATTTCTTCCTCTAAATCACCGTTCAAAAATGTTGTTTTTACATCCATTAGATGAATAACAAGTTTATAAGTGGAAGCAAGAGCTATTAAAACACGAATTGATGAAATTCTGGTCACAGGAGCAAACGTATCAAAATAATCAATATTTTGTTTTTGAGAAAATCCTTTTGCTACTAATCTAGCTTTGTATTTTTCAATAGAACCATCAGGAAAATACTTTTTCTTAAAAATCCATTTGCAACCAATTGGTTTTGCTCCTTTAGGTAAGTCAACCAAAATCCATGTATGATTTTTTGAAATTGAATCGATTTCAATTTTAATAGCTTCTTTCCAAAATTTTGCATCAGAGGAAGAAATTGCTTCATAAAAGGTTTGAGGTTCATTTTCAACAAGATATGTATAAAAATCATTTCCGAAGGATGCCTCTTTTCTTTGTCTTTTACTTCTTCTTAAATCATCATATGAGTTTACATCTTCTTTATTCAAACAAGGATTATCACTGACACTTTCAACTTTCAAAGGAAAAACATTTTCCAAAAATTCCACATTTTTAGTTTCAACAATAGTGTTACAAGAAAGCACGTCACTTTTAAGAACAAGAAATCTATATGCAGCCCTATTTTCAGCATAGCATCTATCTACAACAATTGACATATCCATTAGTTTTGGCTGGCAACACGAATAGCTTTCCAGCATCACACAAAGAGTCATTGTCTGCAATTTTGTCTCCATTTGAAGGTATTTTTAGCAGCTAATTACAACAGTTATTTCAATCAGGTTTATAACTTAGAAAAGATTTAAGTAATTGTGTTTGTGTAGAAGATGCATTTAGGTTTATAATTTTTCTATTGTTTTTCTTTTCTTACTGCATTGTGTAAAGCAACACGATCAAAGTTCCTTGAGACATGTTCCACGATATTGTTGATAATCTTGAATTCATCAAACCCACCCCTGATAAACCAAAGAGGTTATGTTAAACTAAATACAATTACAATTCAAAATTCAAACTATATGACATAGAGCTCAAGTTGATAGCAAGCTGCAAGCATTCTCTTCAAATGTAACAAAAATAATAGTAATAATTCCAACAATAATATTTGTACACAACTCATTCAACACCTTGTTTTATATCTATTTCTCTTCGTATCATGTCACCAATCTATCATATGATTCTCTATTATCCCTTTCTCTATCAAGGTATATACACCCAATGGGTATACACCAAACATTTTCCTAATACTTCATATGATTACCTTAATTTCTTCTTTTGCAAATATATAAAACAAAGATCTTGCTAACCAGTGCCCTAAGAGCAATGGTTAAGGATTCCATTAATAGAATCTGTCTTTGAAATAAAGTCTTTACTTTTTTCTTAGCAATATTTATACCACTTTTCGATGCAAATTTACTTATTTTAGTACTTTAACCAATGCCCCATGAGTAATGGTTAGTATTCTCCATAAAACGAAGGGAGAAATGGTCTATTTAGTCTTCAGAAAAGTATGCGAAACCTAGGAAAGAATACCAGCTCTAGTCTAGACATTTTACTAAATACTTCCTCCGTTCATTTTCTAGTGGCGTTTGATTACGGGTTTAGCGTTCCTATTTTAAGGGTAAATTTGTCAATTATACCCTTTCTCAATTATTCTTTTCTTTTTCAATAAAACTAATTAATGTTATCTATTTGGAAAAGTGAGGCCTAGCCTACCTTTACAAACACATGGGCAATTTACAGGGGTGGACCAAGACATTCGATTTGGGTGTGGCTAAAATGCCTAAGGCCAAGTCCATTTCACCCTAATGGTTCGAGTTCGATTCCATCCCACTTTTTAATAATATTAATACTTTAAAAAAATGTTAAAATTGGGCAAGTTTGTAGTCGAACCAATGACTTGCCACTCGTTTAAAAACTTTCTACCACTAGGGCACGCAACCAAATATCTAATAATAGCGACATATATTGTACTCCTTCCCTTTCAAAATACATGTCGCATTTTTACATTGTTCATTATTCATATAACTTATTTTGACCATATTTCTTCACTTATATATAAATACAAATTTCATTTAGGTTTTTGACCAACTTACTTCGACCCTATTCTTTCGCTTATATACAAATACAAATTTCATTTAGGTTTTTGACCAAGCAAGCAAGTGTATCTCTTTTTTTTTATAATGGACTAAAGGGTGTTCCACTTTATCAAAAAAAAGATGTTCCCATTTTTTTTTTCATGTACTAAACTTAAAATTTCTGTAAAAAAAAAAATAGACTAAAATTAAATTAAAATAAATGGTAACAATTTTTGGGAGGAAGGGTACACACCCATGTTTGAAATTCCAGGCGGACAAGTTAGCAACATGACATAGAGCGTTTCTCCATTTAAACAATTTATTCTTGTCTTCCTTCAACTATACTCATGCTTTGCGAATGCTTCACTATATGGTTCAGTTTGATTTTGCACATCAGAAGGACTAATATCAACATAAACCGGAAGAATAAGTCTACATTGTTTAAGGTTGTTGTTCTGCTGAAAGTTGTCAACGATATAGGCAAGTACATCCAAGCAAAAGGATGAAAAAACATAGTTCTTAGAAAACACGATAATAGCAATCCTGGACTCTTGGATGACCTTGACAAGCTCCAATGTGATTTCGTTCTCTTTGGAAATCTTTGCAACGAAGGTGTTGATTCTGCTTGCAGTCAGTGCTGCGCAGAGATTGCTTGCGAAACCGGTACTAGTATCCTAACCTAGAAAGCTTATGAACACATCGTAGGAGAAGGAAGTGGAGGAGGATCGTTGATTAGGCATGATAGTTGCAATGAATCATGTTGGAACATTGGTGTGAAGATGGAAAGAAATTGGAAGGTTGGAAAATTAAACACCAATTAAATCAGTGTTATGTGAATTGAAAAAATAGAGTGTGGAGGTCCCACATAAAATAGAACACACATAGTGTTTAAATAGTGGTATTTAATTTTAAATATTTGATAATGATGAAAATAATTATTATTATTATTATTCTTTATTCATGGATATCACTTCTCATAATTTTAGGTTATGGTTGTTGTGATAAGATTGAGAATCCAACTGAATTTTCAATCTTTCCTTCATTAGTTTGTTTCCGCTAATCTTGTGGGTTTGTTTCATTTTGAACTTATCCGATTAGTTTGTTACTTGAGCTGATTTGTGGGTTGCTTAATTTTTAAGTTTACTTAATTTTTAAGTTTCTCTAAATTAGTTACAAACTCTCCCTATAAAAGGAGAGCTTGCCTAGTTCAAAAAACACACCAAAGAGTTTCATTGAGTTGTCGGGAACTCTTTCTCTCTTCTCCCTTTCTTGACTTGTGTTGACGAGTCTTTCTTCTCTTCATCTCCTTTTTCTATCCCTTCGAAATTAAGAGTGTTCTTAAGACCATAGTCCTTTTTTGGTTTAATGTCCCTTCGGAATTAAGAATGGTCTTAAGTTCATAGTCCCTTCGATATTTTTATGTTCTTCGAAATAAATAATAATTTAACGGTTTTCTACAGTGCAGTAGTTAATTGAACAGTTGCAGCTGTGCTGCACAATTTTGGGCAGTGCCACGAAACGTCTTAAAGACAGCGATCTGATCGTGACTCAACCTAATAACAACTTCGGTAGATAATAGAATTTGGAAATCCAAATACAATAGTTTGGAATTCCAAAAACAACAGATCCTTATTTTTCTTTATTCATTTGATGGTTGGGAAATGGCGTTAGTCAATAATGGTCAAGCAACAAGTATTTTAAAATACAAAAGTAAAAGAAGCGCGGTATATGAATACAACAAGCGTCAGAAAGACCAGCAACTTATCCCCACTGTTTGGATGTGCAGTGGAGGCAAAATTCAACGTGATGTTGTGAAGCTAGTATTTAGGCTTCTTAATAAACGCACGTCTTCTCTCTTACTAACGTACAAACAAACATGCCATTAGTAAAAAAAATATATAAACAAAGACTTATAGTTGCATTTTTTACAGACATTTTGTTTTTTAAGGATATTTTTGACAGACATATAGACATAAATGCATTAGAATATTTGATTGATGGTCCGGCTGTAGAATTTATCACATGGAATCGGAGCCTTTCGAGATGGAAATGAATATATTACATAAGTTATAACCACGAGATCAGTAATTTATTTTTTAAATGTATGGCTAATTATTGTGATAATGAAAAAAATTGAATAGCCTGCTGTGAAGTTAATGATAATATTGGGATACTTAAAAGGTTTGACCTTAATTTTGTCTGTATAATAGCTAGTTAGAAAGGTAAAAGAAAAAAGAACAAAGTAACAATTTATCCCCACTCAAATGTCTAATGTATTTTTTATTGTAGAAAGACAGAATGACCAGTAACTTTTTTAAACGGTTAATTACTTCTAGATGGACGAATTTATATTTATAGGGTGCAGTTGATTTATTTTGGTTTCTTAAGTTTAAAGTTATTTTTAGAAATCGTAGTAAGTGTAGAAGAAAATCAACAATTTTAAGATTATTTTAGTTCCGTTAGTTTAAACTTGAAGGAAAATACTATTTCTCTAGAAAAATAGTATCAAGAGTAGTGATCAAAGATATGCAAGCGCTTAAATCGATTTTTTTGTTTTTGTTGTTCTTCATAAAATTTTGTTTAAGAATATTAAGAAATTTTAATAATTGGTATGCCAATATTAACCTCAACCTTGCAATTTTGTTTTCTATTTCGATTTTTTTTTCGAAAATAAAAAAATTCTGGAACTTAATTTTCAAAATTAAAGAGAACAAAAAATAGAAAATATTTTTTGAAAATTAGAAACACAAATTTGATAGAAAAAAAAATATTTTCAAATTTTTTTCGAAATAAAAAAGATTTTTTTTCTTGAAAAAGTAAAAAATTCGGGAAATTAATTTTCATAAATGAAAATAAAACAAAAATTTAGATGATTCTTTTGGAAAAAAAAAATCAGGAAATTTATCTTCAGATTTTTCTTTTCAAACTTAAAAAGTTTTCTTAAAAACATAAAAAAAAAAACATTTTAGAAAATCTGGACATTAATTTTCAGAATTAAAAGAAATCAAAATTTGAATTATTTTTTTAATATTAGAAAATATATCTTCAGATTTTTTTGTCGAAATTAAAAAGTTTTTTATTTTTTTAAAATATTAAATACAATTGGAAATACTCAATATTTGCATGAACCTTTCATATATTTAAACCAAAAAATCATAATAAGAAAAACAAAGGCACAATGCTACACCGCTTCCTTATTCGTGAATTTTTGTATGCAACACATGGAAAAATTACTTAGGACCCAGAAATAAATTGACAACTCCATATCATTGAACATATGGATGAATAAACCAAACTACGCTACAATGCTGACAACACTTCTCATACTTGTTTCACTAAAGAATGTCAACCCACTAACATGTTCCTTACCAAACAACTAGTCAGGTTTTTTAAGATGAATGAATAACTTGACCTCCAATATATTAACCGATATGTTCCCTTTCCTCCCCTACCCCTGGTTGAATATTCGGAGAGACGCACAGCAAAGAGCAGACATCCGAAGATGATGGAAACAAAAACCGACATCCATTTGATGGTTAACATTTGAATTGTAAAGCAACCAAAGAAATAAGCGGTAACACCAATCTCAAACCCAAGCTTAGTATGTTTGTGCAAACTTAAGGACATTATGGTAAACATTACATTTGAAATTACACTCAGTATATGAGGTTTTTCACCCACGGCTTTGTCGTAGAAGAATGAGTACACTGGGATCATGACAAAAACCACAAAGGTTGGGCAAGCTTTTAGCAATTGAAGGTGAGTCCTGCTTTGTTGTGCAAAAGGTGATGCGTGCTTTGCAAACCATATGATGCCTAAGATGATTAAGCACACTACTTCGTAGAAAATGATGCTGAAAGGTTTCCAGCTTCTAGTTAATGGATCGAAAGAAGGGCTCGGAGTATAACATAACAGGCCAACAAAACCTCAAATAAGGGAAACTACCTTCCATGTCGTCTCTGCTTGAAACACCCTATGTCGTCTATGTTGAGAAACATGACTAACTTCGAAATGAGTAGGAGAAACATGATCATGACCACTCTGTGGAGTTCGAGAAACGTCAGGAGCACAATGTGGAGTTTGATAAACGTTAGGAACAAGAGAAACTTCAGGAACCACATCCCAACTCTGCACGATAACAACAATTGGTAATTTCAGTCAGGTTTATAACTTCAAAAAGATAAGTAATTGTGTTTATGTAGAAGATGATTTTAGATGATTGCATGGAAAGAAGCAAATAAGGAAAAAAAACAAAAAGTGCCCAGAGGTTTAAAATTTTGGTTTTTCATTTCTTACTGCAGTGTGTAAAGGAGGAACACCACGAGACATCCTGGAAACATCTTCCAAAATCTCGTCGATAAACTCAGATTTATTATCCCTGCTAAACCAGAGAGGTTAGATCAAATTAAATGTAGTTATTTCAACGATTACATACTTATCTTATTATTACAATCCAAATTTCAAAGTATATGACATACAATACTGCTGAATTGAGGAGTGTTTTGTAAGTTTGAAATCGTGGCACAATTTTTAAGAAAAATCTGGAGAAAGCTACTTACAGAAAATCGCGACACAATTTTGGGATAAGATTGTATTATTGTACTATGTACGAGCTTTATCATGACACAATTATGGGCAATTGTGACACGATTTTGACAAGTTTTAGGCATTATATAAGCATTCACTCTTCGTTTTTTTATGAGAGCTTCAAGAGAGAGAAACTTGAGAAATCAAAGGAAGTAACACTAGGGTTGAATGTCTTTGATGAGAGGATCTATTGGATTGGAAAACATTTGTAAACACCTTGTGTAGTGAGATTTCATTATTGAAAGGATCAAAAGCTTCCTTTTGTGTTTTCTCCTCGGATACATTGTAAGCGTGTTTGACTTGAAAAATGGGTAGAAATTAGGGTTTGTTCTCTGTGAACTTTAAAGCTAATTTCTTGTAATTACCTATTTGTTCCACTCTTATTATAGTGGAGCGGAGAGCTGCTCTCTCCTCCAGAGTAGGTCAAATTGGATAGACAATATTGGTGTGTTGTTTTCTTTCCTTTTCTTTCTTATCTTTGTTGTTTTTATATATTATGCTTGTTGTATTGTTTCACACTTAGTTCTAGGACTGTTTGTTGTTGTTGCTGCTTAAGGATACTTTGCACATAGATTATTACATCCTTTGCTCCACACATCTAAGTTTTATTGATGTGATTATTTGTTCGAATTCACAACAACTACAATTCAAGAAGAACGCAAGCATTGTCATAAAATGTAAACAGTAATAGTAATGATCCAGAGGATTCTTCTTTTACAAAACTAAAACAAAATACTACCTTTGATCAAAACACAAAACTTAAGAAAAGTAGTTGGTGCATTAAATTTGTCAACAATATACACTTTCTTTCCAAAATTATCCTTGAATTATTAAGAGAGATAAATGATTAGTCTTTTCATTCTCTTCTTTTAATTAGGGACATTTTTGCAAAAAGATAATTAATGTGCCTTGTAAATTGAAAATGATCTTATAAAAAGAGACCATTTTTAAATACAAATTCGAGACATATTAATCCCTAACAAAAAATTTACACAGTCAAAACAATCCCTCACCAAGAGACTATTGTGTTCTGATTTTGTAATTCTATGAAGAACTATTTATGGAACTCTTTTTGTTCATGTTGAAAATAATTAAAAGGTAACAAGGTTAGTGGTCAGGAAGGCGTACCCATGTTTGAAATACCAACCGGGTAGTGGCAGAGTTAGGATTATTATAAAGTTTGTGGAAAAAAAAAATTGCAACACATTTATAAGGGTTTATATAAGAAATTGCAAGTAAATAATAAAAAAAATCTAAAGAAATTGCCAAATTTATAGGGGTTTATATAAGAAATTCATAGGGATTTATATAAAAAATTGCAAAAAATTTGGGTCGGAGCCCGGGCGAGTGCCCGAGGTCGCTGGGTCTTAGAACCGCCCATGCAACCGGGAATGTAAGGTAGTTCAAGTAGAGTATGCACTTGACACTTTTGATTGCTCACATATCCAACAAGATATTAGTAAAGGAAAAGAAATGATTGATAGAAAGTTTTGAAACGAAGAAGACAAGAAAAGAGCATTCATGGTGGATGTCATGGATCTCATACCATGTTGAAAAACAAGGTTGAGCCCAACTAAGAGAAATAAATTGAGAGAAAGATGAATTATACGGAATTAATAGACCAAAGAATATGATACAATTACGGTAGGATACACCTTTATATTGTGATCCCAAGTTAACTAACAAAATAAACTTCCATCTAATCATAATTAACTTCTAAGTTCTAACTACCTAAACAAATTCTAACAAATATCTAACTATATCTAACACAAACTTCTTATTTGATGTGCATGTTTCAGATCTACTACTGCCACTACAATGAAGATTCGATCCATATTTATTCCTCTTCTCTTTGTTGGAATGGAACCGGAGAAATTTCAGGATTTCGATTTACGGGAAACCTGAAATATTGAGCCTAGTTTCGAATGCTGCATTTGCTTTGATGTCGTTAAGCTTGTCCAAACTGATCAGGTTTGGATTTGAAATAGGAATATTTGCCTATTTCCTAGGTTGCCTAGCAGTTCAACTGTGGACCATCAATTGGATGCTGATTTCGGTTGCTATAATATTTGGTTGTCCGCTCTTTGTTATGCATTCGTCTTCGCATTCCCAAGAACAGGTTGACAAAGATCAAATTATTGACGAACCTTCAGGTTCTGATCCAGAGGTTGGTAATGTAGGTCAACCAGATGTTGATGTTGGCAACGAAATTAGTCAAGTTATTATTGAGTCATATCCAGATTGCCAACAAGAGGTATCTAGTGAAGGTCAAGATATTCACTGTTCTTCAGATTCCATAACAGAGGCTGCTAGTGGTGGAGGTGATCTACATGTACACATTATACATGAAACAAATTCAATAAGTGTTGCAGCATTGTAGGGGATTGTTTAATCCATATATATATATATATATATATATATATATGGACAATGGAAATAACAAGACTGGTATTTGGACATAATTTAACAGGGTAAAATACACTTTTTTGTGTTCGAATTCCAACGAGAAAGAAATAATTAATATAAAATTGAAAACTGTATAGCTTGTGCTCGAAGAATGAGGATCTTCTCCATTACCATAATAAGAGTTTTAAAATTTATATTAGAAATGGACCCATCAAATGTCACATTATTGTATTTATATTGCAAAAACTTTTGTAATTGAATAATTTGAGACTTGACAAAAAATAATGGAGAGGGTAAAAAATGGAGAGGATAACACCAGAGATAAAGTTGCATGAATCTATGCAAGTTCAAAATGTATACTGTTGAGACTTAGGCTTTATTTGTTAATAGGGAACGTGAATCTGAATCAAACAGTAACAAGAAAGCTAGAAAATCCTATAAGAAAGATTTAAAGAGATTGAAAAGATAACACCAGAGATTGGAAACAAAGTTCAGATAATTTTTCTTCCACATCTAGGGAATATAATTGAGAGTTTTTACACATCTGGAGCACCATGATTCTCTTTCGAGAATCACTATGAATCCCTCTATCATTAGTCTTACTGTTTCTCGCTCTTTCTCATATCTAATTTTAGTACTCAAGGTTTGAAAATTCATAGTGATGAATTTTCCCTCCCAAGGCTTTATATATAGCCACTAACCAAAGTGTGAGTTAGTTACAACCAACCTAACAAAAGAATTAACTTCTGAGATGGCTTGGAAAGTACTCGATTAGTGAGGCAAAGAGATTAGCTTCACTAATCTTCAAACAAGTCAGATCCCTTAAGTCCATTCAATCATCAGTCAACAATGATCCCTAGCAAATCTAGGCAATTTTATAATTTGCTAAGAGGCATTGGTTTAGTGATCAAATCTGCAGGATTGTCACTAGTTTGAACCTTGACCACATCAATTTTGTTAGAACTTGTGTTGGGGGACTACTGCAAAACTTGAACAAGAAGAAGATGAAAATGAACATGACGAAGAATACACATAAATTCCAAAGTGTGTGTAAACACACTAAGTTTTATCTTTGATTCTCCCACACCAGTTTATGCCAACCGAATGAAAATGTGTCTACTGACGAATCACCTTAGGATGCTTTGGAATCCTTGACATGACTTGCACGCATGCTCACATCAAGCTTATCGATCAATGATAGTTTACAAAATAAAGTTCTGTCAATTTCCCTTGTGCACTAAAATAAAGAAAGAATGATTTATTATTATTATTCTACAGAATTTTGCCTCACAAGAATTTCTCTGCTTCTGTCTTCTAAGTGTCTCTATTTATTAAGATATTTATGTCATTTTGGTGAAAAGAAACAACTCTATGGAAGAGTTTCTTCATGAAGAAACCAATGGTTACAATGTTTCAATAGTCAAGTATTACGTCATTTCGTTGAAAGGTCTCTATTTAATCATTGCAACTTCCCAAATTTATATTTTGAAAATTCCTCTAACAAATTTCACCTTTTTTATTAACATCTCTTATGAAATGGTGCCTAATCAATTTGTTTGGTACCTTCTTGATACAGTAAAATTTTGTTCACCTAAATTGCAATTTGACTATCACAATGTATAAAAATTGAATTCTGATTCAAACCAGTTCATCAATTAAACTTTAAACTTTTGATCCAAAAGGTCTTTTTTCACATCTTGCATACAAAACTCAATCACACAAAAGAGCTATCTTGGGAAACTTCCTTATGAGCTACAAATAAATTGGCGACTCCATATTATTGAACATGTGGATCAAAAAATCAAATTAGGCTATAATGCTACAACACTTCTCAAACAATGTTAACGTCAACTTCTGAATGTGAAGATGGATGAATATCTTGACCTCCACTAGCCACCTCCTGTTGGGAATTCAGAGAAGAATGCATAACAAATAGGGGACAACCGTAGATTATGGCAACAAAAATCAACATCTAGTTGACGGTAAACAGTTGAAATGCAAAGCAGCCTAAGAAATATGTGAACATTCCAAACTCAAACTCAAACTTAATCAGTTTCTGCAAGCTTAACGACAGCAAAGCAAACGCAGCGTTTGAAACTATGCTTAGTACTTCAGGTTTACCATCCACAGCTTTGTCGTAGAAGAATGGGTACATAGAGATAGAGATGATAACCAAAACTGCAAAACTCGTGTAACTTTTGAGTTCATACCTTGTGGGAATTGGTATCTTCTTTGCAAACAATATGGTGTATAAGATGGCTAAGGATAACACTGCATAGAGAAAGATCTTGAAATGTTTCCACCTTCCAATTAATCGATTGAAAGAAGGGCTTAGAGCATAACTTAATAGACCAACTACACTTGACATAAGGCTAACTACTCTCCATGTCCTTTCGTCATGAAACACCCTACGTAAAATTTGCAACCTATCTTGAGAAACATCAGCAATCTGTGAAATCTGGGAAGCTTCATGAACCTCATCTATAATCTGGTAACAAGAAGTGGTAATTTCAGTCAAGTTTAGAAATATTTACAAGTTTTCAATTATGAGAAAAACCTCTTCCCTGTGTGTTTACAAGTTTCCTTTTTCCAAAACTTAAATTGAAAAGAAGAAATTCTGTTAACCGTTTTACTTTTTCTGTTTTAAAACTAATAAATAGAAAACTATATTCAAAATAATTTTGTCAGTCTTTATTATCAATTATCAAACTGGTTTTTTCTTTTGAAATGTTTAAAAATTAAAATAGTTTTTGAAAATTAAATCAAACGGGACATTAGAAATTCTCTGTTGTTTTTAATTTCTTACCGCACTGTGTGAATGAACACGATTCAACTTCTTGAGGATATCTTTCACAATCTCTTTGATCCTTTCTGATTCAGATCCATCCCTGCTAAAGAGAGGTTAGGACAAACTAAATGCAGTCATTTCCCACCTTCATACTTATAGAATAATCTGCATGGGTTAATTTTGTTAACGAACGAGAACTTAAACTATTTGTCTGGTTCATGCAAAAAAAAATCTGGTCAAATGTAAACAACAATAATAGGAATAATTCTCAGGATTATCGGTTTACTCTTCTTAAAAAAATTAAACAAAGAGTAAATAGTTAATTTAGTCTGAATTAAAAAGAAACCTAATCTAGTCTAGTCTCTTACGGGAAAAGTATCTATAAAATAATCTCAGATTATCAACTCTACTTTTTTTTAGGGGAACTCTAGACGTCCATGTTTCCCACTACCAAAAATGTAATCCATCGCCAAGAGGGACCTGGATGTCTGATCAAGATCATTGGACAATCCACATTCAAGCTTGAGAGTAATGCTTATGCACAATCCCAAATAAAAATATTTGCCACATACCCAAAACTAAAAGAATTTAAAAGAGAATAAAGTTAAGTTATGTCAATTGAATTGACTAAACAACTTTTTCTTTATTTTGTTTATTTTACGTGAGTGTGACCAAATAATATTGATTTAAAGTTGTGTTTATGAAAGACTTTTTTCAAACTCGGTATTTTAAAATATAAACTAAAGAAAATCAAATGTGTTTTTTAACTTCGTTGAACTGCATAATTGTGGGTTCTTGGTTACCGGAGAGGATCTTGGTTACATCAAGAGACTAATTTTGTACTGCCTCCGTCCCTAATTATAGGACTCTTTTGTCAAAATCACGGGAATTAAGAAAGTTGATAGTAATATTAAATTTGTATATAATTACTATTGTTTTTACAATTTTATCCTTAAGTGAGAGAATTAGTTTATATTTTCAACATAGTATTTAATGTTGAATGAAGAAAAAGATACAAAATAAATAAGGTTATGTTGGTAAAGAAATAATTAATGTAATTGAAAATATCAAATGAGTCTTATAAAAAAAGACAAAAATTTCTCAAAAGGGTCTTATAATTATGGACGGAAGTAGTAATTCTAAAGAACTATTTATGGAAGACTATAGGGTATTATTCCACTTGTTTTCTATACTTTTTTTTAGGGACATTTTTGTTTTTTTATTTTTCATTTGCACTAAAATGAAATGAAATAGACAAGGGAAAGGTAGCAACGATGTAAGTGATCAGGAAGGGCACTGATATTTTGGTTAAAAAATAAAAGGAAGGACACTGAAATGCCACCAGTTGGAAATGTTAGCTGCTATAGATAGAGTGTTCTTCCATAGCCGCAATCTGGCAAGGTTAGCTGCTCGAGATAGAGCGTTCCTCCATAGCTGCAATCGATCAAGCTTCTTGGAGACCTGTTCCACAACCCCATTGATAATTTCTGATTCAGATCCATTCCTGCTAAAGTGGAGAGGTCAGGACAAACTAAATGCAGTTATTTTCCACCTTCATACTAACATGCATGAACCGGTCAAATAGTTTGTTTGGTTAATTTCGTTAACCATCGAGACCTTAAATTATTTGTGTTCATACATAGTTTTCTCTCTTCAAATGTAAACAATAATAGTAATAATTCCTAGGATTAACAATTTACTCTTCTAAAAAAAATAAAACAAAGTGTAAATAATCAATTTAGTCTAAGAAAAAATACAAAATCTTATCTTGTCTCTTACGGAAGAAAAGAATATGTAAAATAATCTCTTAGAATACCAACTCTAGACTTTTTTTTAGAGGAACTCTAGACATGTTACCCTGTCAAAAATTTAATCCCTCATCAAAAGGGACCTGGATTTCTTGTGGTAAGTGAAAATCCGCATTTGATGTCGGCAGTGGCGTTGCCATGACCGTGGGTTAGGGGGTTCGATTTTTTTTTGTTGAGCAAAGATAAAATTAATGCATTTCATTTATAAGCAAATAGTACAATATTCAATTTACATATTGGATCCTTATAATAAGAATTCTGCTCTTCTCCCTGCACTTTTTGCTCGCACCCAGCTGTTTGGACAATTATACTCCTACGTGAGTTAAGTCACGCTGCGTGACTTAACTCACGCACCTTATAAGCTCTGCGTGACTTAAGTCACGCACCACTGGCCTATGCGCGAGTTAACTCACACACGTTAACCGGTGGTCAGAACCGAAGAACACACGTTTTTTGGACTTTGATCAGTTTTTCAACATTCAAACTACACGTTTTTTTTACCAAATTCACACGTTTTTTTGACTACATTAATTAATGGTATTTATAACCTATACTACCATTCCCACCTATAAATACCACTATATACCTCCCTATTTCCTCATACCATATCACTTTCTGTCCATCCTCACTCTCTCCTTATAGTTCTCTTCTTTTTTCTTTTTTCTTTTCAATAGTCTCTTTGGGGGCAAAAGTGAGCAGACTTCTTGGGGCAAAATAGTGGCTAGCCCGCTTGGGAAAAAGAGATCAACATTTGGGGTAAAATTAAATTTTCCTCTTAATACCCAAAAACTTTTTACCGTGGGTAAAAAGAATCTTCTTGGGTATAAAAAGAACCAGATTTAAATTTACCCCAAGTTGATGATGTCTTTTTCCCCAAGATGGTTGGCCCCTATTTTACGCCAAGAAGACTGCTCACTTTTTACCCCAAGAGGGTAAAAAGAAAATAAGTATACTATTTAGTGAATTCGAATAAATGTATCAATTATTGTATGAATTCTATAAATAAAATGAGATATTATTATATGTATTAATTTTGTTCATTTCTTTTTATTTATATTTGCTTTTATTTTCTGATTTTGTATTTAATGAATAAATCCGAATAAATATTAATTTAGTTCATTTCTTTTATTTATATTTGTATTTATTTAATGAATAAATTCGAATAAATATTTATTATAAGTGCATAAATAAATTAGAATAAAGCAAATAAATAATTTAGAATAACGTAAATAACTTAATTTGAATAAAGTAAATAAATAAATTAGAATAAAGTGAACAAATAATTTAGAAAATAAATAAATTAGAATAAAGTGAACAAATAATTTAGTAAATAAATAAATTAGAATAAAGTGAAAAAATAAATTAGAATAAAGTAAATAAAATAATTTGAATATAGTAAATAAATTAAAAAAAAGTGAGTTAAGTCACTATGCCTGACTTAACTCATGCTAACTTAACTTGCACACATTTTTACATGTGCGTTAGTTAACTAACGCAAGGGTAGTTTATGTATTTCAGCTTGGCACGAGCGAAACTTGCTAGGAGAAGAGCAGAATTCTTATAATAATATCATATTCAAAGAATTACATTGTATTCAATTTACATTGTACTAAAAAAATTCCAAACATACTCTACGAATGTCTCCTACGGGGTTTAATGTTCTAAAATTATTGAATACTCATCATCAATGTTGTAGAACACATATCTCTCGGTATAAATTCATAAGGCAATTGTTCATTAATTCTTTTTAAAAAAAATGGTCATTAATTCATCTCCCATTTTATTATTCAATTTAGTTTTCACAACCTTCATAGCAAAAGATGTCCTTATGGAGTTTCATGTTAATTGAAGGAAATAACAAACTTCAGGTTTCCAGCACATATCATACAAACAAAACTAATCTTTTATGAATCACTCCAATAATCAGATAAAGATGGCAGTGTATAATTTCATAAACTTGCTTCAAACGAGGACTTCTTTTTTAAGTTCCCTGCAATACATTCTTGATATTTAGTGGCATTTTCACACATAAACATCATAAGATCAGTCCATAGAATTCGTTAGTGTAATCAAATCAACAAAACAACGACTCAACTTTGACTATATAAAACAACCATTGCATATCCAAACAAATCAACATATTGATATTTTTTTTTAGAGAGATATATTGATAATTTATTACAACTCTAATCAATTGCACAACACAAACATATCATTAGGACCCCAAATTGCATATAGGTTAGAGAGAAGTTAACATGTGTAAATGAATGAAGAGAAAGTTGTTTGGGTTTTTCACTAGCTGATACAAAAAAATAAAATGAGGAGGTTCAAAATGCAAAAACAAGAGGGATATATGTGGAAAAAAAAAATTAATTTGAGGGTTGGCAAGTGCATCCCCTCACCACAATGTGGCTCCGACATTGGATGTCGGGAGCCGACTTAGGAGTAATGCTTACTTAAGGAACAAATCCAAATAAAAATATTTAGGCACACATAAAATTGAAAATATCTAAAAGAAAATAAAATAAAATAATGTCAATTGAATTGACTAAATTACTTTTGTTTATTTCATGTGAGTGTGACCAAATAATATCGATTTAGGATCTGTGCCCATGGAAATTTTTCTCCAAATTTAGTATTTTAAAATATAAAATAAAAAATCAAATCTGTGTTTTTTTAACCGTTCGACTGTATACTTGTGGGTTTTTTTTTTTTTTTACAAAATAATTGTGGGTTCTTGGTGACTCGAGAGAATCCCGGTTCTAATTTTGAAATTCTAAAGAACCATTTACTTTTTTTCCATAATTTTTTTAGTTACACTTTTTTCTTTCTACT
>Ga0315914_1005891_pt1 | contig 17649 bp, 11 predicted proteins | sample MpolenodulesMG_FD_203920 | JGI IMG/M metagenome (GOLD analysis project Ga0315914, IMG submission 203920) | Medicago polymorpha root nodule microbial communities from Los Angeles, California, United States - elongated nodules | ecosystem: Host-associated > Plants > Roots > Nodule | place: USA...
ATAATAATAATAATAATAATAATAATAATAATAATAATAATAATAATAATAATAATAATAATAATAATAATAATAATAATAATAACACGAACAAATTGAGCACAAGGTTTTTTACTTCAAACCTTAAAATATTGTTCTAGTTTATGAATTTTCACGCTTATATATAGTTCATCATTTATCAATTCTTAATGATCCAAGTTTTTGTTTTAAGGGTTAATGATCCAAACTTATGACTACTCATTACGGTCTAACCATTTTATTAAAAAGGATTAAATAAGTTTTCGTCTCTAAAAGTTTTAGAGATTTTTTTTCCTAAAAAATAAAGCAAGGTATTTTTCATCCTTTAAAATTTTCCGTTTCATTTTGGTCCTTAATTGACATAAATTTGACACGTCCTTGTCATTTTTTTTAACATAAAAGACATGCAAGATTAGATATAATATACTAACATAATTTGAATACATCTAGACTATAAAATGATTATACCCTTAATATTAATATGAACTTAAACCGACCATTATGTACTAAAAATAAAATGAATTTTTCTTCAAAATGACTTTTTTAGAGGATGAAAACTTCTTGATTTATTTATTACAGAATTAAAAATAAAATTCGTTATATTTATAAATAAGAAAAACTTATTAAATACAATAAAAAATTGTCTTATATTTTATGCAAACTACTTTAGCACAAATGGTAAATGAATAATCTAGAGAAATCGACAATCTTCTCCACGAAGTAGTTTAATGTGATTGTGAAGTAAGTAGCTATGACCATTATTGATTTGATGGCGTTACCTACTCCTCAAAATCAAATTGTGTGTACAATACAGTCTAAATATACACATGACCAAAAGATAAGTTTATCATCTTTTTTATTGAGGAGATAAGTTTATCAAATTTTATTTTTTTTTTTAGCAAAAGTTTATCAACTTGTCAAAAATAAAGTCAAAAGAAATCAAGAATAAATTTAGAAAAATATCCGAGAGCAATTGAATTAGATGGTAAGAACTTCTTGTTTACGCATAAGTTTGAGTTCAAGTCAAACACTGAAAATAGATATCAAGTTACTCTTTAAGTAGATGTAGATTGTTAACTTACTCTTTAATGTTTTTAGGTGTTTTTAGTCAGAAAAATGTTTTAGGTGTGTGTAAAAAAAATATATGAGGGAATTTAGGTGTGTGTAAATTAGCAATCATAAATTTATTTTTACTACTATTATTTTTAAATTGTTATAATTTAGTTGGCACAATCTTATACTCATGGGTGAGCCTTAAGATATAATAGATGTGATATAGTCGACGAAGATCGGTCCAATAAGTTGATTTATACCTCACAAGCATGAGTTTAACTAAAGATGACAACGATAAGACTTCGTTGATTGATAACGTATAAATATTTTTGTCAACACTCTCGAAATCTTGAGGTCTATGTGCCATAAATAATAACTATGGTGAGCATCTGATGCCAACAACATAAGCCTATATTTATAAACAAGGATATATTATAAACTAAAATGGTCATCGTTTGTTTACAGAAATGGTTGTTATTTTTTAAATTGTTATGCATAAGCTCAACAACTCCATTAAGGTCAAAATATGGTCAGTATTTTGTTTTATTTCCTTGTTTGTTTTTATACATTAATTCTTTGGTCGGATTGATAAACTAAAAAATACTCATGTTTAGGTGGTCTTGAATATAAGTAAGATATGTAACATTATTTAACATATATTTAATTTTTAATAACTATTTCATTTAATGGAATGAATTCTCATAATATATTTTTAGTAAAAACAGTTTCTTTTTTGTTAGATTAAGAAAAATAATTATTTCTTAATAGTAAAAAGTTCAAATTAATAAGCATAGAATTTAATAATTTTGTTTATAATCGAGACAAGAATAACATACAATACACATACACAAGTACTAGGGATGACAATTGAACAAAAGTTCAATGTGCAACACAAAAAAATATCCGCAATAGTCAAGGTTATATATGCATTTTTCTAGTTTGAGTATGAGCAGCCCCGTCTCTAGCATTTTATGAGCATTAGGTCAAGTTTGAGAAAAGGACCCCTTTATATAATTATATCATTTTTTTTATAAGTGATGAATGAGACATGCATTAATCATGGCAGATTGGCAGTTGACATCCTAACTATGCGTAATACGATATTTTAAAACTCAACTATGCTAACACCCAAAACAGTGTGTCAAATACACTTTGTCATATAAATTATTAATAAAAAAGAATAAAAAAAAATTGAGGGGTCAAAACAAACCAAGCAAAGCTATCTAAAATGATAGGTGGACATACCAATTTTTAAATAATTTTTATCATTTGATTTAATAATTCAGCTTTTACTATCTCTAAAAAATTTCAAAGAGCTTCATAATCTTTTATCAACATAAATCTATTATAGTATAAAATACACTTCCCTCAAATCCAATAACATGAAAAATAATTTATCATTTGTCAATATAATATGATATGTTACTTATACTTATAAAAAATCACACAAGATCAAATTTGGTGTCGCAAGTATGAAACTTTCTGATGAAAGTCATATTATATTATGAAATCTAAATACATATTCAGGTTATCTTCAATTTAAAACACCAAAAAGCATCCTCAAAATTAAAAAAAAATTTAGTCTCTATAGATTTTTCTTTTTACGTGTTGCTTATGTGTTTCACGTTTAAATTCTAAGTTTAATGTTTTGGCCAATGTTGGGGGTGTGAAAATGAAAGTGCTGGGCTGTGAAAATGAAATGTTGTTGAGTTGTAAAATAGAAAGGGTGAAGGGCTACTGAGCTGAAGTTTGATAAATAGCTCAGCCCTCTTGCGATTTGTGCTATATATACTCCCTATAAGACAATTATTTCTATATAAACCCCCCGTATATAAAAAAAATTCGGCTCCCTACGGGCATGGGCTCTAGACCACAGAACTCCCGGTCTACGTCTTGGGTCGGCCCTGAGTATGAGCTCGAGTAATTACCCGTAAATTTGAATGAATATGAGAGTGGATACATGAAGTCTAATGTCGAGCCGCACATATATAAATATATAATTATAATTTTACACAACACTTAAATTAAGTAAGTAATCCTAAACTTTCTGTCAGAAGAAAAAAAAAATTAATCCTAAACTTTTATATTTATTTTAATATGCATTTTTTTTACTTTTTTATCCATCCAATAAGGTACGCGTTTGAGTATGGTCATTTTTTTATTATGTCAGACATTGCAAAGTCTAACTAGACTCGCATATTTTTCACATCTTGTGGTTTGATGGAGGAAGAAATGGTTGATCTTGAGAAACAATGAGAGAGGTGAGAATAGATGTAGGTTTGAGTTATAAAATTGATCTATTAGTTTCATTCTTCTGCCCTTTTTCATCTATTATTTTATAACTGAATTCTAGTTACAGTCAACAACAAAAAGCTGAAATCTACCCCACAAAAAATATTAAAATAATTGAATTCTAGTTAGATTTTAATACTTAGTTTTTAATTTGCTGTTTTTTTTTTCCTGAGATGATTTATGATATTTTTATACCTGGCTACTTTGCATCCTTTATTGTTCTGAATATATCCTCTCAACATGTAATTATTAATTTCAAAACTTTTATATTAACTTGTTCATTTTTAAAAGCATATAACTTCATAATTTATATCTAAAATTTGTATTCCATTCATTGTGGTTCATGTCTAATAAGTCTTTTCTTTAAAAAAAAATGTCTAATACGTCCTTATGGAAAAAAAGAAAGGAAAAAAAACTCTTAAGTGTGTGGGGTTTGATTCATATTTTTTTTACCATAACTTTGACATCTAACAACCTCCCCTCTGTTCCTTTTTTCATACAAAAATTACTGTTATTATAGACAAATTCATGTCTATATAGAGTTTTTTTTTTTTTTTTGGACTGAATGTCTATATAAGTTAAGTTCACAATAAACCAATATATTAAGACATATACATTATACATAAATTGAATTTTACAATACACTTATTTGATTATTTTCATTAGTAAAATGTCAACTCATCAAAGAATTACACAATTGACATTCTACAACCAATCAATAATCAATAAATTTCAATAGAAACAATGTGCTCAACATCCCCTACGTTCAAAATATGATTGCCTAAGGGCAATATCCTTTTTCCTTGTTCATCTGCAAAGCTGAAGTGTTCACAAGGATCCACCAAAATGCTTGTTTCAATAGATTTGTTAGAAACAGTATGCAGACGACTGAATCCGACAAGCTGAGATTCCGGAGAACCTCGTATATTTTTAGGCCATTTAGAGAACAACATCACCACGTGACTTCCATCTAAATCACCAAAGTTCATCACAGAAATATGCACTGAGAAGCTCAATGAGTTGCAATTTCGCAACTCATCAACATGAACATGATCAACTTCGTACACCTCTTTCTCTACCTTGTTCAATAAACTTCTTCTCAAACCACCATTGGTTGTTATAGACAGACTAAGTTTACTTGGAGCTGATAAAACCCTGTATGAGAAATCACTGTAACTCAAGCCATGCCCGAATCCATATATTCTACTTCCAGTATAAAATCGGTAGGTCCTTCCGGGATAACCACGCGAAGGATCAGCTCGCATTCCCATGTCATTCATGGGAACATTGGTAAATGACTCGGGGTACCAAGTCATCGGAAGCCTTCCGGCTGCATCAAAATCAACTTCAAATGTTCAATATGTATAAGGACAACATTTTCTAGCAGTGTATTCATTTATTAACAAAAATACATACCTGGATTGAACTCTCCAAAGATGATTTCAGCAAGTGCTTTTCCACCAGCTTCACCAGGGTACCCCACCCAAAGAATACTCGTGATTAGTTGATTACTTTCAGCGAAAGAGACATCAAGGGGTCCTCCACCAGTAAGAACTAGAATCACTGGTCTTTTACTAGCAGCCGCAACACGTGATACAAGGTCCATCTGTTTACCAGGTAAAAGAAGACTAACTCGATCAAGATCCTCTGTCTCGAGTGTGGTATCTAGCCCGGCAACTATTACAACAAAATCAGCTTGTTTTGCAATGTCAATAGCCACGGCAAAACCGTCATCAGAGTCACATTTTACATCACGGCAACCAAAAGCGTAGGATATTGTCTTTGCATATTCTTTAAGTCCATCATATAAGCTTCTTGGGGAGCAAGGAATTCCTACATTATTAGATAGGAACATTAATAATCTTAATGGCCAAAAGATATGGAAATTTAAGAAAGCAGCCTTTCTGTCAAATGGGAGATCATTCCCCTGTACTCACAGTCACTTAAAACCAAAGCTCGGTAATACTCCCTCCGTCACACAATAGATGACATAGTTGACAATGCGCATTGTTGACTTGACATACTTTGACCTTATTTTTATACTAATATACAAATATAAATAATATCATATAAGATGTTGTTGGATTCGTCTCGATGAATACTTTCAAAATATGAAATTTTCATAATTTTTTCTAATAGATAATTAAAGATATTAAAGATAAAACATATGCATTGGTATGTGTGATAGAGTCAACTGTGTCACTTAATATGGGACGGAGGGAGTATTTTTCAACTGATCGATATAACATATAATTCGGAAATCAGTAACCTAGGTCATCATTTCCATAGGAAAACTTTCCCTTATTCACTTAATTCAATGTACTACAGTACCACGAGAAAGGGATCTTTGGATGATTAAATGAAGATTGACAAATAACAACGCTCCAATATGAAGAAAACAAATACCTGAATAACCGCCACCTAATTCACTCGTAGTTGCCATTGGACCAATGATAGCTAAGGAGAGACCATCCTTCCTATCCAAGGGAAGGAACTTATTGTCATTCTTCAGAAGTACAATCCCTTGTCTTGCAGCTTCAAGTGCTAATTTTTTGTGTTCCGGTGTGCAAACATCTTGAGGTCCCAGTTTGCCAAACTTGCCTTTTTCCGGATCTCCATTAAACAGTCCAAGGCGCATTTGAACAGAGAACAGGTTAAAAAGAGCTCTATCTAAATCTTCCTCCTTCACTAGACCTTGTTCAATGGCAGATTCAGTGTGTCGAAGCATAAACGTTCCACAATTAATATCCATACCTAAAATTTAATTGATGAATTAAAATACCTTGGAAACTATCCAAATTCATATAAAGTCTCTGCAATTAATTCAACAAAACCACAAACTTACAAAACAAAAACAAAGAAAAATACCTGCTTTAAGAACATAAGCAACAGCATCTTCTGCAGATTTTGCGTACTTTTGATACTCATAAACAGTAGCCACAGCATCACAGTCTGAGGCAATATACCTACACTCAAAAAAGTCAATACAACAGATTCTAATAATCAGCAAAGTTAAAGCTTTTGCGGGTGTTTTTTCAATGAAATCAAATTTCAAAAGTTCCTCAAATCCTTACCCTTCAAATCCCCACTTGTTTCTAACCAGTCCCAAAAGATCCTTGCTAGCACAAGCAGGAACACCATTAACTTCATTGTAAGAACACATCAAGCAGCTTGCTTTCCCTTGTTGAACACAACCACGAAATGGTGGCTGGTAAGTGTCTTCCAAATCCTGTTGTGATACCTACAAAAACCTATTGCACTCAACACCATATTCGAACATAGGAATAATGAATATCACTAATGAATCCAAGCACATCTCGGATACACACGCATGATGAAAGCAAGTAACTAGCAAAACTAACTTCAGCTAACAACAATAACAGACTTAACTAACACACCATGCCAATCCCCCAAAAACAAAACTCATACTTATCAACCAATATTTACTATTTTAGATTAGCATTTCCAATTTACCAAAATATGTAAAGCACAGACACTGACATTTAGACACAATAATTTAACAAAATAGAAGTGATTGACAGCATAAGGATTGACTTGTTAGAAGAGCTTAACTATTAGCATAAGGATTTGTACGACTGTTTGACAGCATAAGGTTTATTTTCCCTTTTGGAGTAATGTCAACATAAGGATTGACTGTTAGAAGAGCTTAACTATTAGCATAAGGATTTGTATGAATGTTTGACAGCATAAGGTTTATTTTCCCTTTTGGAGTAATGTCAACAAAGGTTTGGAGTAATGTCAACAGAGGTTCAGTAATTTTGTTGTCACGAGGATAGTATGTGCTTCCGCCACTCACCTAATTTAGTATTGAATGCAATGTTTTGGGTTCTCCTACCCTTGATAACACTGTAGAGGTAATGCGAAAAAGACAACACAACTGAAAGAGCAAATAAACCACCAAGAATATAACATGTCAGAGATAGATCAAACGGTTTAGTCCTTGAAACTTTTGAAATCCCAACTACAGATTTGGGGAACCCCGTATATTGGCTCATAGGCTGAAACAGATGCCCAAATGTCAATATACAACACACCGTTATCAACAAAACACACAAAGATCAATAGTAAGCGTCGGTATGGCGTTTTGCGGTTTTTTTGTTAAAGCACTTAAAAATCAGTATGACCATTGAAATACTCAATCCAGCAGTTGATGACTTTGTCGGTTAAAAGATCAAAAGATTCCATAAATGCCGGGGTTATTGTTCTAAGGGTTTTAGTGAATTTACTACGAAACTAACTTTTGATTCTCCAGCATCGTCGACAGACTGAGGGTTGGTTATGTTGTCAAAGATGACGGTCACAAACGATGTTTTGTTAATATGAAAACCCCCACCGACGAAGCTGATGAGTTGCTACTAGAGATAAAAAGCACGAATCCCTCATTTGTGTAATGAAGAACGAAAACTGAGTCTTGAAGGAGTAACAAGTCATTTCATTCTCTTCATCACAAATGAGATATTTGAGAAAGATCTGCAGAGATGTGTTAAGACTGACTCATCCTGAGGCAGTGAAAGCTGGTAAGTCTTAGAAACAATACAAACACAGTTACCAACCCAACCTTATAACTCCCTTTTGGATTGACTTACTTGATCTAGTCTACTAGCATCTTATCTACTGTTTGAGAGAACTTACGATAACAATTTATGACATTTTCATAAATTATAAGTTGTTTTCAGCTTATTTGCTCTCCATGATAGCTTATAGATTATACGAAAACAGTATGACTTTAGCTTATCTATTGTCAAGGAAATGGCTTATAATAAGCGTATATGCTATAAGCTAACTACAACTACGAATTAAGTTGTTTATCCAAACATGGTCAAAGCAAAGAACAAATAAAAAAAACTTACCACAGCATTGAAATTATACCTAGAGAACTCTCCCCATTTCTCCAAATCATAAGCAGTAAAATGTTTACAACAAGCGGACACCATAAGACCATCATCATCATCACCATCATGATCATTCAACACCTTCTTGATTCCATCAACACCTTGAATCCCTCTAACAAACTCAACAGCATAAGCAGAACCCACCATAGGATCTTCCCCAGGAGTTTCCTGTCCTCTCCCCCACCTAGGATCCCTAAAAACATTAACATTTGGAGCCCAAAAACTCAACCCAGCTTGCCCCTCATTAAACATAGCCCTACCTTCAACACCAACAGCATAACCAATAAGAAACCAAAGAGAACGGTTAAACGCCGCGGCGGAGACGATAACTTGAGGGAAACTTGTAGCAGATTTAACTGATCCATTGAAGTTGACACCAGGACCATTGGTTGCAATGCCATGGAGAGCTTCAGACCACCATTGGTAGGATGGAATGCCAAGGTGGGAGATGGAGGATGCGTTGTTGGAGAGTTGGTTGATTTTGTCGGAGAGGGTTAGGAGAGAGATGAGAGAGGTTGTTCTTGTGGAGATGGGGAGAGAGATGTTGCAAAATGGGTAGTGAGAGTGTGGTGGTTTGCATGGGTAATCTGGGGTGGTGAAGAATTTAGGGAGGTGTATTAGTAATAGTGAGAACAAGAAGAAGATGACGATGGTGAATCTTTCTCTTTGTTGGTGAAAAATCATGGTTTTTTGTTACTACTTCAGTTTGTTTGGTACTTGCGTTGAAGTACAGTTCAGTTCAGAACAAAGACAAATAGTGCTACTTTTATGAATGCTTACTTTATCAAAAGAAACTTTATTTTTGGTAGATAATTTTCTAGTTTCATCAATGAGATAAGTCAAAAAAAATAATACTTATATGAAGGAGTTTTTTTTTGTTTAAAGGGTCAATTATATGAATGAGTTATTAATGAAAGTTCACTGATGATAATGAAATTGAGATAGTGTAAATGAGTTTAGTAAAAAAATAATGATATTGATCTTCTACAAAAAAAAAAAATAATATTGTTGTGAGTCATGTTTTAAAATTATCTCATAACATTGATTAAATAAGTAATTTAGCCTTTTAAAAAATATTAATCAAATAAATAACAATAAAAAAGACATTAAATCGTAGTTTTTTCTCTCTAGGTTTTCTCTTCCAATTTTTCATTGAGGGGTGGTTTTGGGTCAATTTTTGACATGAAATCACCATTCTTCATCTTTTTCTCTCTAATTCAATCTAAATAAGTGATTTGTCACATAGATCTGGGTTTTTTCTTCGTGATTTCGTCGTCCGAATGTGGTGGTGTGTTGTTCGTCGTCTTGTGCGGTGTTCATTTGATTCATATTGAAAGATCAATTATTCACTCAAAGAATTGGGCGTTAACGTTGCAGATCTAGATGCATGGGTATTCTAGTCACTTTAGTTTTATCATATATTTTTGTAGGCATTATGTCGTTATATGCTATTAACTTGGATGATGTGAGTTTGTTCGCAGATTCATTCTTTACGTTTTTAGCGGTGTTGAATGGTATAATCTATCGATTTAAATGAATGAATATCGTTTTGTTTTTGTAAAAAAATACATCCAATCATTGCTAAAAAAAAAATATTAATCAAATATGGCAGCTTTAACTAGTTCATGAACTACTATACTAGTTTGCTCCTAATAAACTCAATCAAAGAATTCGGACACAAATCAACAAAGCATACAGTCTTTAATGATATAATCAAATGGAGATAAGTTAGATTAGGAATATTGAAGTTATCAACTACCACCTTTGCATCAAGTTCGAATATAACATTGTCAAAATTGATCTAACCGACCCATTTGATAGCTTGAAGTAAATTGTAAGCTTCAGTGTCATTAACTAATAATGGTTTTAACTTGGATAAAGTTCCCATTGTGATCTCTTATACACATGCATATTCCCATCTCATTATTCAAGAATGAGGGATCCACATTACACTTCAACATACCAAAAAGGAGGTTTGCGCAACGAGTCGTGGATGTTCCAGGGTGTAAAGTTACTTGATTTGATCCTTTAGATTTAGCTCATTGTCATTGTTGAGTAAAGTGGCAGCACATTGTCGTCAACCTCATCCCAACGTTTTAGATTATGACTTTTCCATAAAGTTCACAAAGTTGTGCACCACATAACGAGTTATTTAAGTTAAAAGGAGTTGAAATAGTTAAATCACCTTAGTTTAAACTCTAAGAAATGAGAAAATACAAATATAAAAATTATTTCTCCTTTTATTTGCAAAAGAAAAAAATCCATCAATAAATATGAGTTTCAATTTAACTCTCTTCATAGTTGCATGAACATTTGATATGTTGGGACACATATTCGATCCAATATTCTCAAGTTATCCACATTTAAGGTGTGCGATTCTCGCTACTATACTATTTGATAAAAAAAAATGGCACTTTCAATTTTTGATGTCATACTTTTTTTTATTAAAATTGTAATAATATGTACTTCACTCTCAAATTATTTAAAATTGCAATGATATGTAATTCACTCTCAAATTAATATCTCCAACTTTTTGATTACGGTATAGTGATTAGTGAATCCATGTATATTTGGTTCTACTTCTAAAGGAAACCAAAATTGTTTCTGAAGGTGTATAAGTCTGTTTGATGGTCATAATATGATATAGGCAGGATATGATATAAAACTGGATAGAGATCGGATATGATAAAGACATGATAAACATTAATCATATCATGTGTTTGATGCACACATGATAGCAAACAAGATATCATTATAATTAAATGAAAAAATTGCTCTCATAATTAATTAAATATTGTAAAAATGACATGTTATTAATTATAATAGAAAATACATGTTATCATTATTTTAAAAATGACAATATTTTAAAAACGGCAAAATATCAAGATAATAAATAAGGAATGATCTTCTAATCCCATCAGGATAATTTCTAACCCAGCCTATACTCAGGATAGAAATTACAAAGGAAAGTCAGGATAGAATAGGAAAATGATTTATTTTATCATATCACTTTGGTGCATCAAACATGAGATTTAAGCAGGATATGATTAATGTATCATATCCTGTCTCCCTATCCTGACCATCAAACACACCCTAATTAATTTTGATATGTGTGGTTGTTGTCTAGTAGAAATTGATTATGCTTCCAAAATTGAATCAACTTGAAGCTAGGAATCGTACATTTTTATTCTAGAAATGATTTTCACACGTAAATTTATAGGTCAACTAATTTCTACATAAATTTATTTAAACACACACTACTTTTAATCAAAATTACTTTTAACCAAAATAATTCCATAAAATCAATTGTGTTAAAATCAATTCTCTCACCGCACAGCTAAACATACACATAAATATCCGACAAAGAATATTTTGGTTACTATTCATTTTCTTTGATTTGTCAACATTTTTATTTTTTTTGTATTTATTTGTCAACATTTCTTAATTAGTGTTGTTGTTGTTTGAACTTACTATGTTAATCCTTGGATCGCTAATGCAATCTTCACGTCAAGTGTTTGAACTTTGCATCTCAGATCTTACTTTATATATTTTTTCTCGTTACAATGCTTTGTATTTCTTTGATCCTTTTATATTAATTTTTTCACTTTTAATCAAACTTTTTTAGACAGATTTTTAATCAAACTAACATTTGTTTTAAGTGTATTTTTAAACGATCTCCTTGATTTTTATGTTCAAATACCACATATTTTTAGAGGTTCAAATATCACTATTGGTTAGTGAAACTATGACAAAAAAAAAAGGCAAAATACACAATTAGTCCCTTAACTTAATTTTAGGTAACACTTTCGTCTTTTATCTTTTTTTTGTAATGATTTAGTCCTTTATGTTATAAAATAACAACATAATTATCCTTTTTTATGGAAAAAATAATCAAAAACTCCAAAAAAAAATCATCAATCTCATAGACAAACGCAAATCTTCATCATACAAGCCTAGAAAATCAAATTTCATTGAAAAAATCTCATAAAAAATGATAAAATATTGCCATTTTATATCTTAAAGGACTAAATCGTGATAAAAAAAAGATAAAGGACAAAAATGTTACCTAAAATTAAGTTAAATGACTAATTATGTAATTTTTCCAAAAAAATAATTAAAGATAGTTTTTGTTGAAAGCGACTCATATTTAAAGATTGAGGGTACCACATGATTAAGAAATCTTTATTCTCACAATAATACATTAATAGGGACAAGAAAGAGAATGTTCAAGTTGAAGAATGAATTTAGTTTGTATACATTCTCATTGTCAATGAAAAATTATACTCATCCATTGATTTACTATTGCATCATATAATGAGTTTACTTGAGTTTATTATATCCTAAAATATTTTTACAATGAAGTCATTCTCAAGTTGAAGATTCATGTGCACCTCCTAAGAGAGATCACCATTTATAAAGACGTTGTTTATGTCAAGTTGTAGCATTCACTTTTTTTCCTAAGCTGCTATATATGGCCCAAACTTGAAAGTAACAACAGAGAATAATAACTGATCAAGAAATGTTATGCAAATCCACTTGTATCAATAAGTTGGATATTAACTTACGAATCAAATTCAAGAATAAAATTTGGTAAATTCCTATTGAACCTTTCAAAGACAAAGCCAATGCAAAAAACTCTCAATGGTCTCAAATAATATACCACCATAGGGTGCAACATCATTATCAAAATTAATTGAAACATCAATATATACAAATTATTCTAGCCCGTTTTCTTAAAAGTCACTTCGTTGAAAATTAGCTCTTCAACTTGGTGAATTAGAATTGATGTGGAATTAGTCTATGAAATACAAATTTATCGTTAAACGCAGGTATGTAGCTGCTTTCTCTGCAATTTACGGAAGCTCCAAAACCCAAGCTTATGCGGCAACATGGTTTTTTACCAACGAAAATGATAAACGCACCACAAAAACAAACACACACGAAACCAAAGACCGACAATTAGTTTAGTTCTTCTGTTCATTTTTATATTACATTGAGCCTGTGGGATACTTAAAAAAATCTTGGGCTTGAAGTAAAACCAAGTAATTAAATTCGAATATTGCTCTTTACCCAACAAATTTTGCTCATTCCCAAGTGAAACGACCAAAAGACCCCTACGTGACTTAACATACGCCTGTGTATTTTTTACGTGAGTTAACTCACACTAGTGTTAATTTACAAATACTGCAGCGTGAGTTAACTCACGTTTCATAATATGCAACCTTTTTTTCGAATTTATTTAAATAATACTATAAATAATATAAATGACCTGACCAAAAAAACAAAAAAAAATATAAATGTTAATATAAATGGTAATATAAATTCTCAACAACGTTATTTAGATGACAAAATCATAACATAAATGCTAATATAAATAAACAAAAGGAAGAAAGGAACATGAATAATACATATAAAACCTCATTTTATTAATACTTTGATACAATTACATTATTTGATACATTTTATTGGAATTAAGTAAATATGCTTCTTTGAGGTAAAAATAGACCAACTTTGGGGTAACAGAGGATCAAGGTTGGTGGCAAAAAGACATCATCCCTTCGGGGTAAATCTAAATATGGTTCTTTTTATACCCAAAAAAAAAGTCTTTTTACCCACGGTAAAAAGTTTTTGGAGTAAAAAGAAGCAAATTACTTTTACCCCAAGGGTTGACCTCTTTGTGCCCCAAGTCGGTTGACCTATCTTACCCCCTCCTTTGACCCTTTTTTACCCCTAAATTGGCCCCCAAAAAAACTATAAAAAACAAAAAAACAAAAACTATAAAGGTGAAAGAGTAGGAAGAAGAAGGAGAGAATTTGAGAAAATGATGAAGGTTTAAGGGGGTATTTATAGGGGGAATGGTTGCATAGATTTTATATGCACTAAATGTAGTCAAAAAACTGTAATAAAAAACGTGTAAAAAATCAATAAAATCAAGGTTGAACAACTGACCAAAGTCCAAAGAACATGTTCTTGAGTTGTGACCACCGACCAAACTGGCGTGAGTTAACTCACGCTGAGTTTAACACTAGCGTGAATGTAACATCTAGGAAGATGTTTGATACTAGAGATGAGATAAATTCAAATAAAAATAGAAAGAAAATGAATCTGATACAAGTCGATTCCTTTTCGAACCTTTAATACAACAACTTCATAAAACATAACCAAATCTTATGACGAAAAACAATATTCTAGACTAGGACTCTAACTGTGATCCGGTAACATGGAAACTCTACATTGAATTGCTGAAGAGTAGTCCGGACATACTCTTCAACTTTTCAATGTCAAGTTTAACTTGAAAACAACATCCAAACATAGTGAGCACAAAGACTCAGTAACATAGAATATAAAATAAAATGCACTTTTGATGTTCTCAGCCATGCCTGGTGTACTAGACATGGAAAAAAGTCTATCATCAATAATAAGGTTTAATTGCAGTTTTAGCCCCCTAACTTTCTCAAAGTTGCGATTTTGGCCCCCTAAGGAAAAAAAACTACAAAACAACCTCCTAAGTTTTGCACTTGTGGCCGTTTTGGCCCCCAAGACTGATATTGACTCGGTCTACGCTGATGTGGCACCCTAAGTGAGGTGCCACGTGTTATTTTATTTATTTATTTTTTGCCTTGGGGGGCCAAAATTGCCAGAGTTGCAAAACTTAGGGGACTATTTTGTAGTTTTTTTTCTTAGGGGGCCAAAATTGCAACTTTGGAAAAGTTAGGAGGCTAAAACTGCAATTAAGCCTACTAATTAATAAACTCTTGCACCTATCTAACATTTTACCAAATAGACAATGGTTTATATACATACGAATTCGTACATTATTCACTTTAGCTGCACTCTACAACTTCTTCTTAGAATCCTTTAACCAAATCAAATAGAATATGGCATGAGTAATATATTTCTTTGGGCAACTCAACATATAAGAATAAAAGAGTATTACATAGAGGAGGTAGTCTTGTCAATTTTAATTGCAGATACTCCTAAGTGTGAGGGTACTTAGGAATAATCTACCTACTAGTGAAGTTAACTTATTCGCAAGCGACGTCCCACTTACTACTTCACTAGCTCTTACCTCACAGTTTATTACTTTGATTTCTTTATTTCTATATGTAATGAATACACTTAGAGCTAACTTTATACTTGCTGCAAAACTTAGTATTTCAGTATACTGCAATTATCTCACAACTATGTACACATAGTTACTTATATCAACATAAGGCAAATTTAGTATATGACATTTCAACTTATTTTTATCTGGTACACACACATAATACATACACATAACTAGTGCATTTTTCTTTTTATATACATAAATTACTTTCAAAGTGCAAAGTAATTTAAACTATAATTTCTATGAGATTCTACTTCTATTTCTTGAATCCCAAAATAAATAAATAACAATTCATATTATTTCTACATTTACTAACATTACCAAAAACAACACACAGGATTAGTGTTTTCATGTATAGTAATCTAAATCAATTTTTCAAATTTAAATTCTAGAATCCCTAATTCCTCATTTCCTCTCATTACCCTAAATCAAGCACATGCAATCAATAATTAGTAAGGAAATCTAAGTACACCCTAGAGAAAAATCCCAAATTAATCTCCAAGGTGAACCCCAAATTTGTCTAACCTCAAGAACTCCATGCTCCTTCTCTTACCACTCGTTCTTATTTCTACCTTAATGAGCTGCTAGCTTGGGCTTGGTTTACTCTAACATTTGACTTGGTCTAATTTTTCAACGCTCCCTCATAAAAATCATAGTATATGATTTTAGGGACAATATAATTAGTCATACATTGAAGGATAACAAGGAGGAGGAGGAAGAAGAAGAAGAAGAAGAAGAAGAATAATAATAATAATAATATAATAATAATAATAATAATAATAATAATAATAATAATAATAATAATAATAATAATAATAATAATAATAATAATAATAATAATAAATAAGTGCTCATTAAATTTTGGGATGTTACTGTGAGTTAACTCATGTTGCATGCATGAGGCAGCGTGAGTTAACTCACGTTAAGATGGTGTGCAGTTTTTTATCCAGACTAATGGTACCATAGGTCATAGTTTTAAAACCCGGCTCGAACCGGTCCGACCGGGAACCGATGGATATAGCAGTTCGATCCAAACATCGGATCGGCTGTGTAATTAAACCGATGCAAACCGGCGAAACTCGCTGAAAAACGGTTAAAACCGGTGACTCGGCCGGTTTTCTGAACCGATCCGGTTTAATTAATTTTTCATCTTTAGTCTCATTAATTAAATCCATTTAAACACGTATTAATGATTCATTACGTCCTATTTAATGCCAGTTTTCTATGCTTCAGCTGCTTTGACTTAGTTTAATATTAATTAATACTAATTCTCCATGCCTTAACTAATTTGTAGAAAAAGAATCCGAATTTGAAAAACTCAAGGGTTGTAGAAATCGAACCAAGAAGATCTCAATGAATCACATAAACTAACCACTGCAACAAATATTTATTTGTGTTAAAAAATATAATATTATATATATTACATATTCATTTTTTCCAAAATGAACACATAGTTTTTTTTTTCTGTTAAGAAGAGCACATCGTTATTAAATATATTATTTAAACAATAATAATATCCATCTCATCTCTCCCTTAAAAAAGTATACACAACATATGTATTTTTAAAAAATCTACATATTATGTTAATATTAATTGATATGCAAACAAAATTTATTTTTTGTCAACAAAATATAGCTATACTCTTTAGAAAAATATAGTTATACAAATATTAATATACATATTATATGTCAGTTTTTTAGTTTTTAAGTAACCGAATCACCGGTTCAATCCGATTTAATATGGTTAAATACCTATAACAATTTAATCTTAAGACCGGGTCATCTAACCGAGTTATTCGGTTTAATCCAGTTCAGTCATGTGGTTCAACCAGTGACTCAGTGGTTCGACCATTAACCTAGTGACCTAGTACCCCTGCCGAGTCGATGACCGTGCCGAGTTTTAAAACTATGCCATAGGTTATGAATAAATAAATTCGAAAAGTGAATAAATAAATTATTGTTCCATTCAAAACAACATGTATTATAAAAAATTCTTGAAACTCATCTTATATGAAGGAATTCGATATCATAACTTAAAGTTACATTACATTACATGAAGTTCATAAATATGACCTATCATTACATTACATTACATTACATTCGAAAATGCACCTTCAAACTACAACAATTGTCTTACCTCTGAACGAGGTAAATTCAAACTTAGCAGCTCTCAAGCATTCACCCGACATTTCTATTGTTCCATTCAAAACATTAAATTCTTGTTAGGCTTGGTTTAAATAATGGTATTCAAGTGTCAAAAGAATGA
>Ga0315914_1005892_pt1 | contig 17649 bp, 11 predicted proteins | sample MpolenodulesMG_FD_203920 | JGI IMG/M metagenome (GOLD analysis project Ga0315914, IMG submission 203920) | Medicago polymorpha root nodule microbial communities from Los Angeles, California, United States - elongated nodules | ecosystem: Host-associated > Plants > Roots > Nodule | place: USA...
AAAAGATGAAAAATGGGGGGGGGGGGAATTACTCACAAAGTATATGATCATGCTGATATGGCGCGTGCAAGCTTGTTCGTAGGCTTCACTGGCCTGATGATAAAACTTGGCCAAAGTGGGTACGATGTTGGCAAGGTCATACAAACTAAGTAAAAAAAAAAAAAAAAAAAAAAAACAAGTTAAAAATGACAGTTGTTGTCTTCTTTGCAAAATCAACTTAGAAAACAAGAACTGAAACAGCCTCTTGGAAGAAGGGCTAGGGAAACACTTACCTATTCTGAAAGGCAGCATAGTTCTCAAAAAGAAAAATATCTGCATACTTTGGATCTGTTTGTGATATTTTTTCCAAGGTTGCAAACATTACGCTAACCTGTCGAGCAAAACATTATGCCAATAGTTAATCAGTAGATTGAAAAAAAAATTATGTATTTATTTCCACCTATTTGGAATGCAGATAAAAAATTTATATACAATAAATAACTGAGTGCCCACAGTAACTGTTAGGATGTAGAATCTAGAAAATTATAGTAGTTGGTTAGTTAGAGAAATATTTGTATAAATAGAAAGATACAAGAATTGAGAGAATCAAGGACATTGATTGAATATTGTAAACATTTAGTAATAGAGTAAACAGGAAACCCTTGGAAGAGAGATCAATGATTTTTGTCCTCTCCGTTTTGGGAAGCAAGTGCTTGATTTCCCAGAAAAATACTAAGACAATAGACATCATAAAAACAGGACAGTGTTTTAAAAGAATCACTAACAAATTTTGTATATGCTTGGTCAACCAAATCCCTAGACTGTCCCTGAATGTACTGCTCCATACGAGTTGCAAGGATCGCAAATCTGTGCAAATTAATTAACAAAGCATTTAATATCAACCGTGAAGAAAGACCGAAAGTTGAAATACATACAAACTAGAAACAAGCAAACATTAGTAATTGTAATTGTTTGCTAAACAAGAACCATATTTCACATATCCAACACATACGAAAGTACAATCATGAACTACGCCTAATTATATGTTGATATTATACCCCAACTTTCATCATATATTTAAACAACTACAAGCATGTGATCAAGAGATAGATATTTTTATTTGCCTGAAAACAGACGTGCATTTTTGCTAAAGTTGATGGAGTAGAAAAAAATCTTTGACTACCTTAAACTTTATATAGTAAATTTTACATATACTCTGCATATCAAATTTTACTTGCCAATTGAAATATAAGAGCATGCAGTCTACAATCAAATCAAATGGATATCAAGGAAAACACCTTACAAGTATCAAGTGTTTCAATACAATTAAGATGTATGGTATTAAATGTGATCCTGAACATTGAATCCAAAAATCAGGAGAAACCATTTCCAAAGCAGAGGAACACAAATTTGAAATATTGACTTTTTAAAGTAGGTCCTCAGAGTTGTTAATTTAAAATGGCTCCAAAATAGATGGAAAAATTATAAATTTAACACATGACTGCATGCAAGGAAGTAAGCTGATTAATCCATTTCATGTTGTTATGGCTGTGTATCTCCACAACATCAGCAACTATGTCAATAATTTTATCTAAAATCAATATAAAAAAAATAAAAAATAAAAAGTTATACCAAAATTAAATAAATAAACTTTACTCAAAAGGTAAATTACCATGAATGATTAACAAAAATCATGTATACTTCAGGAACGCAAAAACAAACAAACTCCAACTCAGTGCAATTTGCAAAAGCTGAGTACTAGAACAAAAAAGTAGTGTAACAATATCTTTAATGAATACAATATGGAGTTGGGGCCTTTCACTGCAATAATAAGAGATATTTTTCTCGGTCTTCCATGTTCCAAACTTTGAATAATTAGCTGTGAAGGTAGCATACAACTGTTCTATCATGCTCAAAAAGAACATCCTAACTCTTTGGAGTTTGGCAAAGAGGAAAAGTAGAAAATATGGATCCATTTTACCTGGGAATGTAGGATAGAACACCCATTTGGCGAACATTCCGTTCATTTCTTTCAATTTGATGGCAAGCTTCATCAACAAACTGCCAAAAGTTTTCCAATTAAATGAATTGGGTTAGTGTCTCAATCCTCTAAATATATTTGGAAAAAATAGTCTTCTTCAATATACTGGTCACCTACACGGCTGAACTGCATAGATATCCGAGACTCTAGGTCGCCAAGCAAAAGACGTACAAATCCTGCTGCATCAGCTTTCTGACCAGAAAGATATCGTTCTGTTATTCCATGCATTGATATGCAGCGTAAAGGATCAATCTTGTATGCCCAATCCACGACAGCATAAAAGTCTTCCTGAAATCATATAAAGCATCTTTATAGCTGTAAAATCTGGTTTTCTTTAATATACTAAATTACCTGCAGCTTATGAAGATATCATTTTATAAGGAACAATATGTTGTTCAGTCTGACCATACAAAAGTCCAATAATGTTGGCCTCTGAAAGGCCTGGGCTTAGTTTTAAATATTACATTGAATATAAAAATTAGTGCATTCTAGCATCTAGTTTCTATTAGAGACTTAGAGTCTCAATTTTATACTTAACCTTGCTATCCTATGTCTTTTTGTATATAGAATACACATGTAGAAAACTTTAGTCCTAACTCTTCTTACCCTCTACAAAGTTGCAATGTAACCAGAAGTGTGCAAATACATGAAATTGATACCATCACTAAAGGGAAGGATAGAGAATTAGGCTATATCCATTCACTAATTTAGCCTGGATTTGGGTACACTTGGGTATCGTTACAGGTGTGTTAGAGAAATAAAAACACAAAACGGCAAACTTCGACCCTCTTTACCATGGTAGTTTATGTTCTTAGTCGCCTGGTGTCAGTAGCTGCTCATAATGGACTGGTTAAGGGGGTTCGATTTAGAGGCTGATGTGGATGGCTTCTTGGAACCAAAGGTACCCTCTGTCCATATTTTGTATATCTCAAGATTGTTTGAGTTCATTTATGAGCAGGGGTAAATCTAACAGTCAGAGATTTACACAGCTTTCACTACTTTGGCTGGATGTCAACCCCTTCAATGGCTTCCCACTTGGCTTCTAAATATTTTCCTTAGAAATTTTCGTGTGAGTGATGTTTTTCTTCTACTTCCGTATGTGTCTTTTCTTCCTTAATGAAATAACTTCTACCAAACCCCCCACACGAAAAAGAAATTACACACACACACACACACACTATCACAAGTCAAAAAAATGCACTCTAGTTAGCATGCTTATCATGTAACCTTGAGAAGGTCCAAAATCCGAACCCTCTCATCTTTTAAAAATATCAAAAGAATAAAAGTAGATTCAAAAGTAGAGCATGTTGTATGCATACTTGAATTCCATCCAGTAAATCCTGAAGTGATTCATTTAAAGCTGCAAGCTCAGCAGAATTTTTTCCTACAAAATGGAAGAAATGGTCAAATTACCAACAAAAAAAATTATTATAGAAAACCTACATTAGGCAACAACTAAAACCTTTTAGGTGGAGTCAACTGTACGTATTGGATCAAATGGTGTCAATGTCATACAATAAACCACCGTTTAATCTGAATCTCCTGTAATGGTTTAGGTTATAGTTGTCTCCTTCTACCTCTAACTATTGGACTATCATTGGATTATCCTCCTTAACAGTGCTTCTATAGGTGTTCTCTACACATGTGCAAACCACCTAAAGAATGCCTATGTGCATTACATAGCGCAGATTGGAGGATTGTGTTGCGCAGTTAAAAGCCAAACTAAAACCTTGTTGACTGTTTATGGCATTGATGATCAAGTAAAAATGTAAACTACAATACATTAGATATAACTTCAAAGAGGAGTGCTAGCAACACTCACTCAAACACTCTCTTTTATTGAGTGAAATCAATGTGGATCCCACACATTGGAAATGAGATCCACATAAAGTGGTGGGACACACATATGTTTCACCCAATTAAAGAGGGAGTGTTTGAGTGAATGTTGAAAAGAGAGTGTTGCTAGCACTTCTCAACTTCAAAAGTACAAAGCCGCTATTTGAAAAAAGTCAGGCATATATACCAGATTTACTGTCATTCTCATCGATGTCCATAATTCCCAAATCATCATCATCATCGTAACCAGCTTTGTTGCCATTAACAACACCTCCTGGAGGAACAAGTGTAGGAACTTCAAAGCACATGAAGTGTGCAAAAAACGAACTCTGCAATGTAAACCATGAAGAATTATACATTTTATTATAAAAAATAAAATAAAATAAAAATAAAAAACTGTGTAGAAATAAAGGAATATTAAACTTTTACCTCATCCACCAGAAGTGGGATAAAAATTGTGAGCATCTTTGCATAAGCATCAGATACTGTAGAAGTATCAGTAGCATTTACACTCTGACCAGAACCAGTTGAGCCTTCAAGCCAAACAGTTGGATTTCTAGATGCTTTTGTACTAGCACGGAGTTCGTTGGCAAACTCACGGGCCTGTAAATAAATGTTTGAAATTTCAACTGCATTAATATGCATACAAAAACATAAAAAGCAAAGCATATGACCTAGAACTCACATGTAATAAGGTTACTTCTCAGTTCATAAAAGATAAAAAAGCGAATTGTGGAACAAACTTTGACATCTTATGATCAAGTAACAAATAAAAGCAATATAACGTAACTGACCTCCCGGCGAAGAAGCAAGTTTAGAGAACTGCAATAAGCTTTTCTCAGTGGACCCAAGCAGTTCTTGTCAAGGCTCTGCAAGTGTGTAGGAAGATAATTTAGATAGAAAACAAAGAATATCACTCCAAAAATATACGCATGCAGGAATAATAGATTCTCTGTATTTAAACCTTCAAATGCTGAAGAAGACGTGCATATGTCCTACACTTGTACCGCAGGTCAGCATGATCAGGCCTCTTCAACTGTCCCCGCTGTTTAGAGTAAGCAGACAATGTGAAACCAGTAAATTCAATCCAAGAATTAAAAAGTACCGATTCTGAAATGAATTTAGAGAAAATACCTGAGAAAAGTAACTTTTATCACTTATCATGAAGTCCACCAAACTAGCAAAGTAATTTCTCAAGAATTCAGAAGCTCTCCTGACAAAAGTAGATTTTAATTTTTCAAGTTCTGCACGCTTCTCTTTAACCTGTAGAGCACGACGAGCAATCAAAATAGATGACTTTAAGGTCCCATACAAATTTTCCAGAGTACTCTCTCTTTGCTTTGTGATCCCAAAATCATAGTACGCTCAATTCTCTCCAACCAATTAAAATTGTAGAAATTAATGAATAAAAATCACAATCAACTTCCTTAGCCAGATGATTTAACAAGAGAAAAGTAAAACAGAGAACATACAGCTCTCATGCTTGCATAAGTGGGGTCAATATTGGGCACGTCAAGACCACGCAAGGCACTAGTCAACCATTCACATGCTTCTACATTTTGAAGCATCCGATCTTCATCAAATGAACCTCCTGTCAAACACGTTGCAAACTACACCCACAAAGACCTCATTAAAATAAATAAGCCAGGTAAGTTCATCCAGCAAAAATTAGATACAATTTACCGATAAGGGCATACCTCAGAAGGTACACGCAACCGCTCAAGAAGCTTATCAAGCTCCTCGATGAGAGATTTGTTATTTACCGATTGCATTTGCAAGCTGTTATTACGGGTTTCTATCTGGACACAAACACCATCAAAACAAACAAAAAGTAAGAGATCCTCGATTTTAAAACTTCTTATCTGAAATCATATCAACTAAACAACTTACAGAAGCAAACAAAGCTAGAAAGAAAGAAAAAAATCAAAGCAGAAAGCAGCTTCCCACTCCCAGCACCAAAAAATGGTTGCTTCTAAACCATAAATTATTTTCAAAGATATCATCCAAATCTAAGTAATATTATTTTAAACTCATAAGGAAGATATTAAAAAGGGAAAAAGAAACCTTTTTTATTTGCTTATTGTAGAGAAAGGAAGAGAACTTTGGAAAGAGAAAACAGCATAATGGAAGGTGGATAAAAATTAAAATATCCCCAAGACTAATTCACACACCAGAGAGAGAGGTGGTGGCAGAGTAAGAGAGAGTGAGGGAGAGAACCCACAATCCCTCTTTATACCAAAATGCCCTGATGAGGCCACAAGACAAACTCCAAAGAGGATAAGAGATGATGTTTGTACACTTCTATCTTCAAATCAAGAGGCAACATAATGTCCCTTAATACGAAAATTTTACTCTTACTAAACACGACGAATATATAACATAAAGGCACGTGACATGAAGTTTTTCCTTGTTATTCCAGCTGAAAACTTTTCCGCTAACCACTCATACAAATAAAAACTGCTCCAAATTAATCAGGGAAACCCAAGATCCACCAGAGATTCTTTCTTTTAGTTTTAAACTGGAAATTGAACAGTGCAATGAGCAGCTGTTTCCAAGCAAACAGAAATATCACGAGAGATTAATCTCTTATTTCCATTTCTGTTCTTAAGGACTTTGGGAAGTAAAGTTCAAGATACAAATAAATGAGTTGACAGTATAACAGAGAAAACAAAAGGGTAGCATCAATAGAAATGCGGTTGGACCATAAAAATTGAACACAACGCACTAAACTAATGCATATTTCCTTTTCCTTGCCTGAACAAAGGAACAAAGAAACCAAACAAATGTGTAGCTATTCCAGAAAACACTACCATTACAAACACACAGTTGTACCAAGGAAAAAATACAGCCTAGATTGAAAGGTACAAGCCCTTACCGATGCTATATCCTCTCTCATGTGCCGAAGTTTAACATTGAATGTGCCTAACCATTCATCCATATCGTCTACAACATTTGTTGCTGCTTCAAGCCCATACAGCACCTGCGACACACAACTTAGTATGAATCTTTTGAAGTTATAGTATTTGCCTTTAAAGTATAAATTTTTCAAAATATTACTAACATTAATATTGATGTGAACGATATTATGCTGGATGTTATTACATAAGACAAAGCATTAATCGCTATTAAAAATCATATATATTTTTATATATTCTAACCCTCCTCAAGCCAAAGCATATTAAGCTTTAAGCTTGTTACAAATTTATTATTTGGAAAACTATCTTATATTATACTCCCTTTGTCCCTCAATAACTGTCACATTTGACCATTTCACACAGATTAAGAAAAGATGACAAATGAAAGAAAGAGAATCGCGATTGTACTATATTATCCTTATTAACCTTTGGTGTATTTTTTATTATCATAAATGTGAAGTGGAAAATAATGATTTGGGAGAATTTACATAGTATTAATTAGAGAATACAATTGAGGGGAAAAAAATCAATTAAAACTACATTGAACATTGAAAATGACACTCTTTTTGGAACAACTTTTTTTGTTGCAAATGCGACAATTATCATGGGACAGAGGGTGTAAGATTTAAGATATTACAAGAAAGTATCTTTGATGCTTTCTTGTTATCTCTTTACCATCCAACATTTCGTCCAATAAACCAATTAAAAATATATATAAAATATTATATTTTACAATATACTGCATAGTGTATTTAGGTAAATGACTCTACTTCAAAAAAAAAGGTAAATGACTCGTTACTTTTCTTGTGTTTTCCATCGTCCATCTAACAATATAAAGGACAAAGATGTGACTCAAATGTTTGCCCTGTTTGTTCACCCTATTATACACCCTCTATCTTTTACAGTTCTTAGTTTCATCCTAATCGATCTAGCTTTAGTTTGATCCACGGATTCTTTTCATCTTGAATGATCATATTTTGGTTGCATAAAGAGTGCTTCCAGTTTTGTACTTCTTACTTTTCAATTCTTGTTGCAAATTGGGGTACAAGTTCTACGGATAGATCCTCATTGTTAATGATCTCCAAGTTGGATCATATCAAAGAAGTTAATAACAACAAAACAAAAGCGGTCAACTCTTCTTCTTTTTTTAATTTAAAAGCGGTCGATTCTGACAACAGTAATACCTCATTTATCAAAGGCTCGCTTTCTAAAATGGCATGCACATTTGCTGCTTCCAGAGCCTGGAGCTCTCTCTTCAGTCTTTCAGAAAATTCTTCTGCTTCACCAACACCCATGACATAACTGCACAATAGAAAATCTTAATCATTTGACATTGTGAAAAATGTAATTTTGCACAAAACTTATGCATGTCCAACTGACAAGATTTTATTTAAACTTTGACAGATATGTTACAACTTAAAACCATTACGTTCAGCATTTTCTGTTAACATATGAATTCTCTAAACTAGGAAGTATGGATACGGCCAGGGATGAATCCAGAAAATTTTGATGGTGACGGTAAAAAATAGTTTCTAATATTTTCTCAAGAGTGAAGGCCCAAAGATACCCTTGAAAAAATTACAAACACATACTTGTTCCCTAAGAATTGAAAATACCAATTTGCTAAAAAAAATCAAATGTCATAGAAGTTATTCCTTGATAGATACTAAAATATCACTATAAAAGAATAAATTTGAGCAGACATTTGAAATTTCTGAAAGCAAAATAAAATTTTATTAAATATGGTGCCATAAAAGTTATCTTGTTGGGGCAATTGTCCCTGCTGCCTGGTACATAGATCCATCTTTAGATATGAGCACGACACAGGGATACATAAAAAAAATTAAAATTATAGGACATAGCATGGATATCATACAACAAACAAATCCAATTCAAATTTAAGATTTTACATAAAATAAAAAAACAAAATAAATAAAAAACTAAAATCAAAAGGGAAAAAATCAATGTTTTAAAAGTTAGCATGAGTGATTGTAGAAACAGTAAAACATTTATCTAAAGTTTGTAGTGTTTCCCATTTGTCTTGTGAAAAAAAATTAAATTTAAAAAAAAAAAAACTATAACTACATCTCAGACTTGTTTCAAAAGTTAGCATGAGTGATTGTGGCCACTGTTGAAAAGAAATCTGACAAAACTCTCTTAATCAGATTAATTAAAAAAGAGTGGTTACACCACAAATATATAGACATGCTATCACCTAATTAAGGTAATTAAAAGGAATAAAAATTGTACAAATCAAATATGTCCTTATAATTAAAAATATGGTTAAATATTTTTTAGTCCCTAAAACATTGCACGGATCTTTCAAGTCTAGTCCCTTATTAAAATTTTGACCACCCATTTTTATAGAAGGTAAGGACTAAAAGTTGATAAAAAATTATAGGGATTAAAATAAAAATATATGTATATTTTACAAGGGTTAAAAACATTTAAAAGTTGAAAAAATTCCTGATAATAATATTAGTCAACAGAAACAGTAAAACATTTATCTAATGCCAAAGGCTCCCCCTGTCATAATTATCATCCGCCACTGTAAGTGTCCTACATGAATATGTGCCCAATAAGGGTATAACTACAATTTTGGAGTGTTTGTACTTCCTTGTCCATGTACCTATATTATAAATAAAATTTGGCTAGAAATTGTATAAAGGAAGACAGAAATGACCTGTGTCCCTAGAATTTAAAGGACTTGATCCAGCAATTGAATAAATAAATAAATAGACATTACTTCCAGCATATTCTTACTAATCGTAAATATTTAACCTTAATAGCAATTGAGTCAAAGAAGATTATCACTTACGTTCCCAAAAGAGCCTCCATGTCCTCTTCCTCTGCCTGGGAGACAAGGTCTTTTTCAACATTGACTTTCAACTCTCTCTCAGTCATAGCGGAAGCAACAGGACCACCATCTTTCACATTACTCTGAGTTGAAACAGGGGCTCTATTTTCCTATTTCACATTTTTGTAAACACAGTTACTCCCTTTGTCTCATATTAATTGTCAAAATTGCAACAAAAAATTGTCCCAAAACAATTGTCATTTTTTGTTTTCAATGTAATATTAATTACTTTTTCCAATAATACCAGTCATATTATATGTATCACTCCGAAGGTATTATTTTCCACTGAGCATTTATGATATCGAAAATCAATTAAAAATCAATGAGGTTAATTTGGTAAAATTGTTGTTCTCTTTCATTCATTTACTATAACTTCGCCTTAATTTGTGTGAAATGACATACTTTGACATTTTTTGTGGAATGGAGGGAGTATCCAATGGCATTTAACCACTGATGTGAAGTTCAAAATGAGAGAAACAATTCCAATTAAGACATCTATAATATTAATATGTTTGAATGGGAAATAAGAAGGGGGAAGGTGAGGATTTATTCAAATTAAATCAGGGAAAGTAACTTTCTAATTTGTATAACTTCTAACTCTCAAGTAAGGGAAAGAGAATTATACTTCTTTCCTCACTTAAAAACATCAAAACAAGGGAGCTTAAACTCCCCCTTCCATCATGTTATCTCTCTTCCCTCTACTCAAAATTTCCAAACAGAGTTAAAGTTTAAGATCCTATTATCATGGACTTGATAATAAATAAGACTGTGACACTCCAATGATTTCATGCATAGTAAGTTATTATTATTAAGCAGTAAAGTGAGAAAGTATTCATTAGAACAGAACCATGGCTATTTGATTGTAAAGAAGTACTTATAAGACTGGATTATAGAAGACCATGCACCTTAGCCCAAAGAGCCAACTCCACAACATCTATACCAACGACCTTAGGAAGGCGACCCAAAACATCTTTAGAGATGGTCAAGATGCAAAGAAGGAGACGATTCCTTCAAAATAAAATAAAAACATGATTAGCAAACTTCCCTCCACTCACGAACAACTCAACCACTAAATTATACACTCTTAGATTAACACTCCTCTCAACAATACCTGTCATCAATATTTCGCATCGTCCATTGCGGAGGAGCCACACTTTGGCTTCTAAGATTATCAAATCCCTACAAGACATACGCATTCATCAATTCAAGAAGCAAATGATTAGGAAGGCATTAAGAAACGACCATCAAAGTAGGGAATGGTTGCTTCTCATACAGCTTTTGTGCCAGAAACTGAGAACATTGTATAGAATCAGAGCATAAGATCTTTCATTTATGGAACATTACCAGTGTAAATGTACATCCACTAGGATCGTTTGTTAAAACTTCTACTTTTGAAAGATGCTTTAGCTTGTATAGTTTTGCAGGCTGCAAGTACAAGAAAATAGTTAATAGAAGGAACGCTGAACCAAACAAAAACAAAAAATAGACACGGAACAAAAAACAACAGTCAAAGAGGTATCACTAGCTACTCTATGCATTGGATCTTAAGAGTGTGGTAGGAGATCATAAGATGAAACCCACAGAAACTACAAAATCAAGCATGTCCCAAATAAAAGAGAATAAAGGGGTGGAAAATTACTTCAAGAACTCCTCCCGTAGAATACTTCAAAACTCGAAGAAAAGCAGTAGTCATTTGGCCCTTTGTTAATGCTGTAGGAAATATCAAGTTGTCACCAACAATAACACAAATGTGAAATTTAACAAATGATCACAGGAATAACGCCAAATAATCACAAGTCACAATCACTAAACCATCCCTTATAAAACAAAATAATCACTTTCAGAAGTTTTCTAGAGCGCAACTTACAGCTTTTTTGTGGAAAAATCTTTTTTTTTAAACAAAATAATCCCTTTTTGAAGTTTTATCTGTTGTTACAGATTTTCGAAAAAATGAGAATCTAAAAACTACTTCAAATGAGAATCTAAAAAACATCTAAAATCATTTTTATAACTAATTTTTCTTAATAAAAAAAAAAGTGATTTTCATTCTTATAAACAAACACAGAACAACTTTTTCTTTATAAAAATATCTAAATTATCAAGTCTTAAAATCACTTTTTTTATAATTCGTAACAGCAAGAGAATGCAATAACAACAATAAAAATCATCATAAGAACTCAACCAAAATCAGTTCAAGATCCAACTAGCTATCTCACAAAAATCATCATAAGAACAATAAATAAATAAATAAACCACCAAATTAGTCTCTAACTTTGCAGGACACTCTCAAATAGGTCCCTGAGATTATGACTATTTCAAAAAGATCGATGACTCTAATAAACTATCAAGTTGGTCCCTATACTTAACCACTTGCTATCAAGTAGGTCCCTGTATTTTAACAGCTTACTATCAATTAGGTTTTTATTTTTAACCACTCACTATCAATTTAGTCTCTAGCATACTCTCAGGATGACTAATATGAGTGTAAAATTTTACAGAGTAAGTGACCTTTTAAAAATATTCATAATGTCAATGATGTATTTGAGAGCGCCCTACAAAGTCAGTGACGAATTTGGTAGTTTACTCTAAAATCAATTCTCTACAAGAGCAATCAAACACATCAAAATCAATTTTACATCTCTAGAATCAAATTTGGTTTCTCCAAAAGTGGAACCAAACATACATTTAGGGTTTGTTTGGATAAACAGCTTCTTTCCAGCTTATAGCACAAGCGCTTATCATGATAACCGCAAGTTAAATTGTTCTTGTAGATGCTATAAGTTGTTTTTATGAGCTATATTAGAGAACGTACGAAAATAAGCTAAAAAAAGCTTTTGAAAATTGTCGTAAGTTGCTTTCATAAGTTCTCTCAAACCGTCTCACAAAACTTATGTTAGTAGATAAGTTCAAATAAGTCATAGCTTGTGCATCATAAAACCTAAAGAATTATTATTTCTTAGGTGAATCAGCATAGGAAATTGAAGCTACATTCTACATGTCATTGTCAAATAAAAATAAAATAAAATGTGCAGCACCGACACTTCTGATCAAAAGCATATCCGGTGTCCGACACATGTCATAACATTCAATTATGTCATTTTCTCAAATAATTACCGGTGTCAGTGCTTCATACATATTCAAATCAAGTAGTTAATATCTTAAAGCTAAAACAGTGAAGAAATCTAGCAGAAGCAAAATCAGAACAATTAACGAGAAGCATAAGTGAGAGTGAAATTAGGAGCATACTAGAGAGAGCAAGAACCCTAGGTTTAGCCATATGACGACTAGAAAGCTTGGAAGATTTTCCTAAGATGCCGTGACTTTTGGCAACACGGATTGATAAGATGATCTTCTGCTTAGGATCTTCAATTGCTGATTCGCAAGCTCGCCGGAGTTCAACATCGTCGCCGGTAGATTTCGCCATTTCGCCGGAGTTTGTTGTTTCTCCGATCTGAAAGAAACTTTGAGAACACAGAAGAGAGAAGAGAGAAAAAAGAAAAAAAGAGAGAAGTAAAGAAAAAACAACGGTTTTGTAGGTTGGTGTTGGATTTTTTTTTAGATTCTTCAGCGTAGAGTGCGTGTACTTTTTTTTTTTTTTTACTGTGTAAGACTTCGGTTTACTTTTTTTTACTGCTTTTTACCGATAGTGACCATGGTTCGACCTTAACATTTTTTTTTTCCTGAAAAACATATATTTTTAATATCTTTCAAAACAAATATCTTTTCGAATTGTGTTTTTTTTCTAAGAAATATTTTTTGAATTGTTATTTCTAAAATTGTTAAGAAAGATAGAGCGTTCGGTTCTCAAACTTCAACTTATACAGTTACTTATGTGAATGTGAATTTTTAATAACGTATATCATTTTGTGTATTTAACACACAAAAAATAAGAATTTTATTAAAATTTGTTTGTTATAGATTTTTAAAAAAAAATTAAATTGATTTCTATGAAAACTTATTAGAAATGGGATAAATCATTTTGAACTTATTTGTTGTGAATTAAAAAACTAATTTTGACATTCAGTAATTTAGATATTTAATGTTAGAGATTTTACTTAAGTTGTGTTTGGATTGAGAGTTTAGGAGAAGAAGAAAGGGGAAGGTTTACTTTTCTTTTTTAAATAAAAGACTATATAACATGTTTTTCTAAAATAAATTATGTGTGATTGAATTATTATATGATCTTTATCATGTTAATATATTAACTTCTTAAAAAATATTTCATAGTGTCCTTGATTTAAAACTGAAAAGTAAACTCTCCCCTTCATTCCCCTCCTAAACCCTCAATCCAAACACACCCTTGATAAAAAAATCACATATATTGTTCAAAAGGTACATCTCAAAAATTATTTTTATGGAGGGTATTCAAGATAACTTACCATTTTAAGTTTATTTTTTGACATTTTATCATTAAAAAAAGTCCTAGCAAAAGATGAAATACTTAAAATGACTTTTTATGATATTTGTTTACAACAATTTCTCCTTTGAAGTTTTCTTTAAATATTATTTGTTAAAAAAATTAAAACAAAAAGATGAAATACAAAAATAATAATTTTAAAAATAAAATAAAAAAAGTTATAACAAAAGGGCTCTAAATCATGTGAGTCCAAAATAAATTTGATTACAACCTATGTGAATATACCCCTAAAAAAACATGTGAATTTTAAGCAATCAAAATGAGTGTGATTTGAAAGTATCTATTAAATTAGTTTTATCTAATATTCATTAAAATCTCATTGATCATTACATGGGCTCTAACATTACTCCCAAATTTATTTTTTGTTTGAATTGAGTTTCATCTCTGTGCAGCTGTGCAGCTGCATAGACTAATTTATAAAGTCGGGTAGAATCGCAATGAATAGCAAAGCTCTCTCTCACATTATTGAAAAAAATGTTAGTAAGGAAAATTTTGACTTTTAACATAAAATTAAGGGTAATTTGATCAGTATAATTAAAATTGTGATAAATAAACTTCTCTCTCCTCCAAAAAAAAAACTCTAGTTGGGGGAGAGAAAAAATGGTTTTTGAGTGGCTTTGCTCTAATGCTCTCTTATTTCCTCCTAAAAATTGAACGATACATACACAATGTATAATATTATCTCTCATTCTCTCCCCTCCTCTCCCCCTCGACCAAACCATACCAACCCTCGAGGTTGTAGGGAGTATATGTCATAATTTCCTATATTATCTATCTTTCTCTCCTTAAGCAAATGTTAGTGAGCGTGAGTCGTGTTAATTTCAAGAGTTTAAACCCTAAAATTCGTGGTTACTACTTATTTGGTGTTCCTGACATCATCATTCACACTCTTAGATTTTCTCACTGGGTTAGGGTAGTCACAAAAAAAAACATCATAAATAGTTTTAAAACAAATTTGATATTAATGCTTTAAGGTATAATTAATTCGGAAAAATAATAACTACAAGAGAATTAGTAAACAAACAAATTTTAAGTTATTGAATAAATTTTATCTTGTGTAATGTTTGACAAACAATCACAACACAAATAAAATAATATAAGATCTAATGTAAGAGTTACCTCTAATTATTTAAACAATGATTTTTAAGGTGATGACTTAATTAAGTCCATCTTCAGTGGAACCAAAAGTAGAATTGTTAGATTTAATTGATTGTCTTGATTTATTAGAGATAAAAGTGGGAACATCTGCACATTTTCATTTTCACACAAAACCTAACTTCTCCTCCTCTGGTGTCTGACAGTTTCTCAAAGACACAAATACTCCACAAACCATGACATGAATTCAAAAAACACATCCCTCTGCATTACACTATCTGCAACTTGTTCATGGAGTCATCTTCATCGCATGAAGCTCTTGTTTATTCATTGCTATTACATTTTAATAATGATTACTCACCTAAAATTTGATGTTTACTTTTCCTACCTAAGTTATTTTGTCATCATTAATGTTTTATTGCCGCACTAAATTAAGCTTTAAAACAAAAAACGGTGTTTTTGAAAGTTTCATGAAATTGTTTTGTGGTGACTATCATAAAGTTTTTATATCGGAGGTTTGGAGAAACGATTTTGAGGATGTAATTTGTCAAAGATTTGGCGTGATTTTCATCAATCACAAGAGATTTGTCTTTGATTTATTGTATAATTTGGCGACTCGATGTTAATGTTTTAGAGAAAAAAAAGTTTCTACCATTATCTCTATGAGAGAGATTAGACAAAATTTGTGTCGAAATGCATCAATATTCTCATTTTTATCTATAATAAATTTGAACCATGAAATAAACCTAATAGTATTTATTTGGTGTTTTAGCGATGAGGGACTTAATCAAGTTATCACCTTAAAAACCACATATTTTAAACACTATCTTACAAATGATTATAATGATTTAATAATAAAAATACCAAAAAATAAATATCTCAAACAATATTGTTTAACCACCACTATATCAATATAATCTACTTTTAATATGGTTTAAGAATTGTTCAAATTAAGTGTAATAGTTTTTAATTACGTTGCAACTAAATTAAATTAAATAATCACTTTAAATAGTGAAATCATGTTGCTCTAATTTAGTTATAGATATGTACTTTAATTTGACTTCATGTTGCTCTTTTGTTTTATTGAATGTTTGAATTTGTTGTTATTGTTGCAAAATAGTGAAATCACACGAGATGGAAAACACGATAAACAATATTTGAAAAGTTATAACTTTTAGCATGTTAATAATTTTCTCTTAGTTTTACTTTTAATGCCTTAAAATATGATATAAATATTCTCTTGGCTGCCTAAATAATTGGCCATGAAATTAAAAAATATATATGGAATAAGAGTAGTAATCATAATACCATATGCTCATGCATTTTATTATGCGTGCAAATAAATTTAATTTATTAATCACTTTAAATTTTATGTTGCTCTCTTTTAGTTTTAGATATGCACACTATGTGATTGGTAAAATGTTGAATTGAAATAATTGAAATTTGAAACTTTAATTTCACTTAACATTGCTCGTTTGTTTTGTTGTTGAAAACAAAACAAGAGATAGAAAACATGAAGAACAAATGTCCTGAAAGTTATAACTTTTTTGAAGTTAATAATTTTCTTTTAGTAAGATTAATAAAACAGTATACATGCAACATCTTCAAAGTGGGACTCATACTAGAGCTAATATACTACACTCACACATTATGTTAACAAGTCTCCATAACTCATATTATGCTATGCTATGGATGGAATTGGAATAGGTATCAATGAAAGATCAAGTGAAATCATTTGCAACGATTGAAATCCATGAATCCAATAACCAACATAATCAGTCTTATTAATCTTCAAGTTATATCAATTTTCCTTTAAGTGTACAACAACGTCCCGCTTTTGAACAATCTTTCCAAAGGCAAACATCTCGTAGGACCATGAATCAGTATATAGCAAGGCTAAAGCATGCACGTTCAATTCCCTCTCCATCCTGATCAAGAAATCATGCGGGCTTTCTGCAAAGACAATAATACACTGAAAGCGTTTATGAAACCTTTGGCGAGCCAATTCTGTAATAACATGAAAATCAACCATGCCCCGCTTTGGAACAATCCATCTCAGCCCCACACTCATGATATATCAATTTCTCATTCACCAATGTCATCCCCAAGGAAAATAAAGGATGCGGCCTTTCCCGAGAGTGGGAGTTGGCGGGTTATGGTTTTGGACCTTCGAGTCTGCGATAATGTCACAATCAGATTTGAGTTCCTTGGCTTTCAAATTGATGGGACAAACGAGGGCTTCTTTGGCATTCAGGAAACAAATAGTAAGCCAATTCCGTAACAACACGAGAATAAGACACCAAATTTTTTTCCCATAGAATTTTAATATATCAACTCGCATAATTTTTTGTCTCTCACCAAATTTATTTATTTATCTCATTTCCTCATATTCATACACTTCATCACATGATTTTATCTAATTACTCATTGTACTCTTGTCTAATTGCAAATTGATCTATTAAATTTTATTTTTTATTTGCAAATGTAGTAACTAACTTTGAATCTCCTT
>Ga0315914_1005893_pt1 | contig 17647 bp, 2 predicted proteins | sample MpolenodulesMG_FD_203920 | JGI IMG/M metagenome (GOLD analysis project Ga0315914, IMG submission 203920) | Medicago polymorpha root nodule microbial communities from Los Angeles, California, United States - elongated nodules | ecosystem: Host-associated > Plants > Roots > Nodule | place: USA...
TAAAATTAAAATTTAAAAATAAAAGAGAATTAATAAAAGATGGAATTTTAAAAGATAAAAGTAAATTAAAAAAGATAAAGAGAGAAGAGGGTCTGAATCGGGACAAAAAAGAGGTATTTTAAAATACTTCTCTGCCGAATTTTTCACAGAAATGTCAGAGACTATTCAGGATCAAACAGTGTATGAATGTAAGACCTTAGGTCAAAAATTGGGGTATGACAGATACTAACAATTAGTAAAAAATTCTTATAAATAGAAAAGAACTATCTACCGTCACTTGAAAATTATTCAACCTACTGATTCAAGAGAAGTAATCCAAAGAACCGGAAAAAGAGATGTGTATGTAAAACCAGTTGCCTAAATGCAAATGAGAAAAAAAATGATGTTAAGTCCTTAATTATAAGAAAAACTAGTTTTGGAAACAAATTTTTTTTGGTTTCCCACCTATGTATAGTCCAATCACTACTAGAAAAAGCAAAATTAGCAAGGAAAATTAGTGACGGAAAAAATGAAATTCCTCACAAATTCTGGTCGCAAAATTTAGTGACGGAATTAGAGAGGGATTTCATGTTTTCCCTCACTAATTTTTGTTTTTTTAGTAGTGAATGGAGCCAACCATGTTGTAGATTTTTCATGATGCTAACAAGTGAGATACAAAATTTAAATTTAATCGATTCAACTAAAATGTAACATTTATTTTTAAACCTTTAATTTTGGCATCGATAGGAAGTTCCACTATAAGTGATTATTGGCACAACCATGATCCACAATAAAATACATGGCATATCACAAATAACCTTGATAAGTATGTTTATTATACATTGATTGTGGTCATCAAACTTCTATTAGGCTTGTGTAGCCAATTATTTTGAAGTCTGGTGATCACAATCATGTATCATGGACATATCGGAGGAAATGTTCACAACCAACAATTAGGCTTGATTTCACACCACAATTTTAAAAGTCATATATTTTTCTTGATGAAGCAAGAAACTATTCAAATTAAAATACAGGTCTTTAAATTGTTTTAATGGATACTTCAAAAAAATAATATCATTTTGATAGAAAGACTAACTTAACTAATAATATGCTTTAGTATAAGGGACTGATTTTCAATTCCGAACCTTAGAGAGACTAAAATTCATGAACCTTACGGTTTCAAAATGATAATTTATTGTTATAGAGTAGGAAAGGTGGACATATTGCAAAGAAAAATTTATCCCAACTTCAAATTTAGGGAATGAATTTGTTATAGAGTAGGAAAAGCAAGCACTAGCATGAAAAGTAAATTAGATAAATCAGCGTTTCATATTAAAACTTGAAATATATTATATATAGTTTCATTTCCTAAAAAATAATTATATATAGTTTCATATTATTTAATTTACAATCTCAAGAGGGGCTTCGGTCTAAATTAGCGTTTATAATCTACAACTTATATATGATGACTCTCTTCTCTTTTTCTCTTGTGAGCCGTCACCAAAACTCTAGTTTATTTTCCTTCATTCATCAAAGAGGGGTGATTTAGTGTCAATTTTTGACATAAAATCACCCCTCTAACTCATTTTTCTCTTTCTCTTTTTTGAAATAAGTGATTTTCACATCTTTTTCGTTTTTTCTTTTGTGATTTCGTCGTCTTAGTGCGACATTGTTTTGTTCATCGTCTTTGTACGGTGTTGTTTGTCTCTCTTGTTTTGTTCAGGTATTTGTTCGGTTCAGGTTGTTAGATAAACTTAGATTCAGTGCAGATCCAATCAATGACTTTGGCGTCGTCAACATAGCAGATCCGGAGACATGGGTATTCTGGATACTTGAATATGTATAGGCTTTTGTACTTTGTTGTTTTATGCTATTAACATAGATGTTGTGAGTTTGTTCGCAAATTCATCCTTTTTGCTTTTAGCGAATTTGCATTGTATCGATATACTCTGTCAATTTGAATGGATGAAGATAATTTATTTTTGTCAAAAAAAAACTTATATATGAATACTAAAGTTTAAATTAGACACTAGAATCGTACAATGAGGGGCTTAGGTCTAACTTAGACCATTAAACTTGAATTGTATCGTGAGAGACTTCAGTTCTCACACTCTCCAATTGTAATATAACAAACATTTGGGTTGGTCTAAGGGCATGTCTCTCTTGATCGACCTCCAACTTATCATTAACTATGACTCATACTTAACTCTAATATTGCAAATGGGATTAGTATTTTCGTTTATCTCTTCTTAGTGTTATGGTAGTTCCTCTAAAGTGAATAATATCAATCGTTAAATATCAAATTAATTATTGATAAGGTTTTACTAATCAGTATCTTAAGGACAATGGTTAAGGAATCCATTAGTATAAATTGTGTCTTGGAAATGCAAGTTTGTCTTTTTGTCTTGACAATAATTACACAACTTTTTATCGTAAAGTTGCTGATTTTAGTACTTTAACCAATGTGGCAAGCGCACTCATGAGCATTCTCTTTATTGATATTATAATTATCTTATACTTCCTCCGTCCCATAATAACTGAGCCAATTGCCAAAAAAAAGTGTCCCAAAATAATTGAGTCATTTCAATTTCCAATACTATATTAATTAATTTTCCCCTTTATAACTCAAATTAATACTACTTTCATCACTCCAAATTAAATATATTCCACTTTGCATTTATGATAGTGGAGAATGCACCAATACTTAACAAAAACAATTCAAACTATTTTTCTCTCTCATTCATTTATACATTTTTCTTAATATATGTGTAATGAATTTTTGGCTCAGTTAATCTGGGACGAAGGAAGTATGGAAGTGTATAATACATTATGAGTGTGTTAGAAATATCAAATATTGATTATTATTTTTTTTCACTTTACCAACTACTCACGATCAGAAACTTTAATGAATTGCGACTTTTTAGATTTCATTAATTGATTTTGATGCTTCTTCAAAAAAATATTAATTGATTATGATAAATTGGGAACTTCACTTTCAGTGGTAGATATACCATTATGGATGAACATAAATGAATCAGTTGCACTTTTGCTTGTGATGAGAGTGATATGGTTGGTTTCTAGTTGAGATTGTTGAGTGAAATTTAGTGTCTTTGAGCTCTTTGCTTAGAGTAGTTCATATTTTCATCACCATCATGATTGTACTATACATATGGTCCACTTTCGCAGATATATTCAAATGCTATCTAATTTTCTTAACATCAAATTAAAATGTACAAGATCTCCTCTCAATTTTTAGCAACATATGTATTGCCGTAAAACCTGTCATACATACTATTTTCGTTTTATTGCATTGAAAATTGAAATCCTTAATTTTTTTAAGAAATGATATCTTTATTAGGAATACTTAAAGAGTGTCTCGAGAACACTCGTTAACAAAACCTTAATGTATGTTTGGATTAGTAGAATCACAATGTGCTCTTGTAATATTAAAAAAAAAAAATCGCACATCTATCAATATAATGGTAATACTAGTACATTTATGTTGGGTCATGAAGGGAGTCCGAGGGATCATCCATATTTAGGTCAAACCAACCACACAATTGAGAGACACCACACTCTTATTCGAAACTTTAAGGTAATGAGTTGATGGGTCTTTTCATGAATAAAGTATTGAGAGTATCCTTTTAATTAGTTAAAGTAATAATAGTTTCATTGAACACAAGCAACATATATACTAAATTATTATGAAAGAACATAAATAAATTTTTGAGTCTAAAATTTCATATAAGAAACTAATTACTATGAAGATATAGGACCATATGGGAATAAACACGGTTATTATGTGATTTCTTTTATTTCCCTTTTTCAAATATATGAGGTAGAACGAATAACACAAACAAATTTATCCATCTTTTGTCATACAACGCATATGGAACAGTGCATCAACTGAATAACAATAAATCTAATAAATAAATATATTATCCATGTACTTCAATGTTTTTATCCCACTAGCAAACATATATTATCATGATGATAGTTTAAGATAAGAAAGTAATAATTAATTTCAATGCAGTAGATGATAAGGAATAAATCAATCACTATGCAGCAGTGCTAGAGATAAGAGTTCTTCCTCTGGCTGAAGTACACAACCTTGAAAGGATAACAAAGGACATAAATTCAAAAGAGAGAGGACAATTTATTAGCATCCAAGCTTGAACACCTACCTAATCAATTTAAAACACAAAAGACATGTTATGAATGTCCAGCCTTGAAAGGTAGCAATGCAATTGGCATAATTCCAATTTATATTAAAACATCTTTAGTATATTTGTATATAAGTAGATGCTACTAGGGATCCATATGGAGATAAATATTACACTAGAGAAATAAAAAAAAAAAAAACTTCTTCAAATACTATGATGTGCCTTGTTTGTCATGACAACATGTAAACAAGAGCTGCGGTAGTGAAGTGATTATTCTCATGTGGTTAATAAAATTCGTCTACGGTTGAATAAATTGATTTATTTGAGTTTGGTTATTAAGTGTATTAGACACTTCAACTCTAACTATAGTCATTCACATAGTTTACTTGACATACAAGTTACCACACTATTTGTAACTTAGTCTAGTCTTAACTAGTAATTGACTCTTAGCCATAGTTAGTAAGAATTAACTAAAGGTAGTTGGAGTTAGTTAATGATTTTTCCATCCACTTTTACCGCATATAATGTATACATGTAAACACTTTTGCAACTCAATACTCTTGCTATCAAAGGAAACTGATACTTCAATCAGCTCAAATTCAATCCAAATTTTTCAAATTAACTACAGGACCTAAGGAATTTGTAATTGATAAGTAGTTAAATTACAAACTCGATTATTTGGTTTGTCTACGTGTTATATACATTATACTTTTTTTTAACATTTAGGGTGTTGGTGGTGAATACCATCTTAAAGACTTCGCATATCCGTGCTCTGTGCTAGCAAACTACAACTTTGGAGAAACCTTGAGAAGTTTTGCAGTAATGGGTCGCCTCCACGATGGTACTGCTCGCTCTTGACGCATGTTTGGGTTTCCATTTCTCAACCACCATCATTGTTGCATCAGCATTGGTAGATATGCCTTGCACTAAAGGAGCGATCTATGTGTAAAAACATTTACTTAGAAGAAATAATCTATTGTAACGGTAAATTTAATTCCACATATAAGCTCAAGTTTAAAGCCGAACATAGTCATACCCAAGCAGACAACATGTGGAAGCTTCGATTAGGAAGAAAAAAAATAATAAAATTACAAAGAATTCAAATTAAGAATCACAGAAGAAAAAAAATTGCTTCCTGTCATGTTTAATACGCCCTAGCATGACTTACATTCAAATTTGGATGTTTCACAATACTTGAACCACAAAACTGATTGTTTAAACAACTCGATGACTTCAAAATAGATAAATATGTTTATTATAGTTTCCATCTAAATACAAACAATAAATACAAATCCCTATAAAAAAAAATAACTATCTACCGTCACTTGAAAGTTATTCCACATAAGGATTCAAAAGAAGTAATACAAAGAACCGGAAGAAAAAAAAATGTGTATGTAGAAATCAATTACCTAATTGCATTTAAGAAAAAATGATCGGCTTTGATTATAAGAAAAACTAGTTTTGAAAAAGAAAAAAAAAATTGGTTTCACACACACAGAAAAAAAAATTGGTTTCACACACACAGAAAAAAATTTGAAATAATTGGTTTCACACACAGAAAAAAATTTGAAATAATTGGTTTCACACACACAAGCCAAGCCAACCATATTATAGCTTTTTCATGATGCTAAGTGAGATTATTATAAGATATTATGTGTTTATAGATATAGTCGCAAGCCATTGTTTCTTCTCCTCTTATAGGCAACAACTATCTATCTTGAAGAAAAAAAATAGTTAAGTGTTAATTAATTGTGGAGTTGCTTTTCTATAATTTGACATTTTAATGTTTCAATAAAATCATGTTTTTTAAAAAGTCTAAACTTATGACGATATATAGATGATGTTTTAAAAAAATTAGTGGTCTCAATTATTTGTTGCTGCCCATTTTTCCAATAGAGGTAAAAAGAGAAATTCAAGATGAGTTTCCCATATCATGCAGACAAATTTTGACAATTATGCCAGTCACATGCAGCATAATATGCATCTGATGTGGTGCTTCATTTGATACACTAATCTTCTAGTAAACAAGTGAAGAGATAGCTGGCACACCACGACACAGTTCAAAATTTGATTTTAATCACTATTTTGATATTAGTTTCTATCATGAATTTCTTAGTAGTTTATTGCAAATTAAGGTCCAAAATGTAGAATCCGGATTCCAAAAATTAACTCAATCGGACACATAAGTGTCCCTTCGAGTAAGATCGGACGGTCTAAAAAATGCAAAATTTTATTTTTATTTTATAATTCAAAGTACTGATATTAAATTTCGAAGATCCAATCTGACTCAAACGGTCATAAATGTACTGACTGCGTGAATGTAAGTATCCGACTGTACAGAAGCCTATGTCTAGGAACATCGCTAAATATGTTATGTTGCTCCATCATCTAACTACTTGATACTTTGAAATAAACTTCTTTAATACTTGATACTACCACATGAGAATTGCTATATACAGCGAAAAATTGTAAGACGACTCGAACACGATACTGGTGACTAGTGTTAAAGGTATAATCTCAAACTCATCCAAAGGCTAATATTAGTTCGTTTCTTTTTGTCGATTAACATGTCGCACCAACAAGCTTTTTCCCTATAACATATACCAACTTCACTTGAAGCAACAGAAATCTCCTAGCAACAAACCTCTTTTGCTTTATTAAATGCATCCAAGTACTTAATAGGGAGATATTGCAACTCCAAGAGTTAAACTACAGTTAGTAATCTAAAGCAAATAATTTTATACTACAATTAATAGCATTTGCCAAAAATATAGCAATATAATGAAAACAACAAACTCTAAATCAATTCCAATGCAGTAGATGATAAGGAATGAGCCAATTAAGAGAAAAGAGTTCTTACCTTGAATGGATAACAAAGATTTCGTATGAGTCCATATAGGAACATAATGTAAATTTTGTAGATATAGCAGGAACAATGGTTAAATATATATCACTCACCAATTTCCATATAGATTTTCAACAAATGATCAAACATACAAAAACTGAAATAATGTTGGCTGGTTCAAAAAAAAAAAAAAACTGAAAGTACAAAAATCATAAAATTGCAAAGTCAAAAGAAGAATCACAAAAAATGCTTCCGGTCATTTCTAATACTCTCTAGCATAGTTTACATGCAAATTTGGATATTTCACAATACTTGAACAAATAAATAAAAAATTGCTTAAACAACTCAATTACTTCAGTAGAACTAAATTGATACAAACAATTATCCTTATAGAAAGAAAGGAACTATCTACCGTCACTTGACGATTATTCAACCTACTGATTCAACAGAGTAATACAAAGAACTGCAAAAAGAGATGTTTATGTAAAACCAATTACCTATATGCAGTGCAGAAAAAATGATGTTAAGTCCTCAATTATATGAAAAACTAGTTTTTGAAAGAAAAAAGAAAGAATTGCTTTCCCACTTATATATAGACTATAGTCCAATGGAGCCAACCAAGTTATAGCTTTTTCTTGATGGTGACAAGTGAGATAAAAACTTAAATTTGATCGATTCAACTAAAATGTAACATTCATTTTTAAACCTTTAATTTTGGCATCAATGGGAAGTTCCATTATAAGTGATTATTGGCACAACCATGACCCACAACAAAATACATGACATATCACTAATAACCTTGCTAAGTATTTTTGTCATACATCAATTGAGGTCATCAAACTTCTACCAAGCTTGTGTAGCCAATTATTTTAAAGTTTGGTGATCACAATCATGTATGATGGACAAATGGGAGAAAATGTTCACCATTCATGGTTTATGGCCATCAAACTTCTCTCAACCCTCATTGGCTAATTAGTTTGAAGTTAGGTGGCCATGACCATGAACAGTAAACAATTTCGAAAGGATTATTGGTATATATCATGTATTCATAATATAGCCATGAGTCATTGTTGTGCCAATATTATATTATAGTCATTTGTTAGAAGAAGGACCAATCAATATTGAAGATATAATAAGAAGTGTCTCATACTAGATATATGACATCTGATATGAAATGAGCAACTACCTAGAGTGGATTAGAGAGATAGAATGAAGCGAGTGTGTTTGTAGGAGAAGTTAAAAGAGAGGTTGAAAGGAGTTTAACTTTGAAGAAATGTTGAATAGACTTTTTATAATGCAAAAGAATTTTTGAAGGTAAGTTTGTGTTAATAGAGCTAGATAGATACATTTAATGTCAAGGGAGGTTGTAAGTAGAGTAGGTGAAGAGAGGTTGAAAGGAAAAATAAATGTGAAGGGAGGATTGAATTTAACTTGTACTTAGAGAGTAGGTGAAGAGAGGTTGAAGAGAGCTTTAAACATGAAAGGAGGTAAAAGAATAACATGAATTTTTAGAGTGATTAAATTAAAATGTATATACTTTAAATTTTAACTTTGTAAGGGTTAGTGAATTTTGTCATTTAAATTTTCAAAATAGCAATTTATTCCTTTTTTCAGACCATAGCAATCACTTTGTGAGGGTTTTAGTTTTAAAGTGTAAACTTACAATATTTTAATTCAATAAAAGAGTTATTTGTAAAAAGAGTGTTGTTAGCACTATATTTGGTCTAAATTAGACCACTACACTTCAATCGTACGACTTCACTACTCACACTCTCTAATTGGAATGCAACAAACATTTGTGTTTGGCCTAAGGTCATCTCTCTCGATCGATCTCCCGACTTATCACCAACTCCTAACTTATCACTAACTATGAGTCATACACTCGACGTTAATATTGCAAATGAGATTAGTATTTTTCTTTCTCTTATTAGTGTTTTGGTAGTTCCTCTAAAGTAAATAATATTATTCGTTAAACATCAAATTAATTATGGATATTATAATTATCTTTCTGCGTAAGTGTATAATACATTATGTGTGAGTTAGAAATATCAAATATTGATTTATTTTTTTGTCACTTTACCAACAACTCACGATCAGAAACCTTAATGAATTGCGACTTTTGAGATTTCATTAATTGATTCTAATGCTTCTTCAAAAAAAATTAATTGATTCTCATAAATTGGGAACTTCACTTTCAGTGGGTAGATATATTTATGGAGGAACATAAATGCATCAGCTGCACTTTTGCTTGTGATGAGAGTGATATGGTTTCTGGTTGAGATTGTTGAGTGAACTTCATTTAAGTTGGGTCATGAGCAGAGTTCACGAGATCACCCACATCTAGGTCAGACCAACCATACAAGTGAGAGAGACACCACACTTTTACGTGAAATTTTTAGATAATGAGTTTATGAGTCTTCTCATGAATAAATATTGAGAGTATCCTTTTAATAATTAGTTAAAGGAATAATTGTTTTATTGAACACAATCAACATATATATACTAAATTATGAAGAAAAAAAAATATTGAGATGAAAATTTCGTATAAGAAACTAACTATATGAAAATATAGGGTCATATGGAAATAAGCATCATTATTATGTTGTTTCTTTCATTTCCTTTTCTTACATATTTAGTATAGAAAGAATAACACAAACAAATTTACCCATGATTTTCTATACTATGCATATGGAATATTGCATCAATTAAATAACAATAAATTCTAATAAATAAAATCGATTATCCATGTACTTCAATGTTTATAACCCACTAGCAAACATATATTATCATGATGATAGTTCAAGATAAGAAAGTAATATTTAATTGCAATGCAGTAGATGATAAGGAATAAATCAATCACTTTGCAACACTAGAGAAAAGAGTTCTTTCTCTGGCTGAAGTACACAACCTTGAAAGGTTCAAAAAGCCCAGAAATTTAAAAGAAATAGGACAATTTATTAGCATCCAAGCCTTGAAGACCTACCTAATCAATTCAAAAACACAAAAGACATGTTATGAACGTCCAGCCTTGAACAGTAGTAATGCAATTGTTATTGTTCCAATTTATATTAAAACATCGTTAGTATATTTCGATAGAAGTGGATGCTACTAGGGATCCATATGGAGATAAATATTACACTAGAGAAAAATAACCTTGTTTGTCACTAGTAAGGAGGGTTGAGACATGTATAAAATTCTTCTAGGGTTGAATAAATTGATTTATTTGAGTTTGATATTAGGTGTAATAGACACTTCAACTCTAACTATAGTCATTTCACATAGTTTACTTTACATACAAGTTACCACTATTTGAAACTTATTATAGTCTTAACTATTGGTTAACTCTTAGCCATAGTTAGTTGGAATTAACTGAAGGTAGTTATAGTCAATTGGACTTAGTTAATTATTTTTCTTCCACTTTTACTTCCATTGAATGTATATATACATGTACAACACTTTTTAAGTACTCAATTCAATTCAATGTTAATTCACATTTCTTCAATATTGTTGAAGTTCTCTATAAGGTGGAATAAATCTAGTCACATTTTTCTTACGTATCTGTTGAACTCACTTATTCACAATCGTTTTCTATCAAAACTTTATTAATTAGAGATTAGTTGGTCACTAGTAAGGAGGGTTGAGACATGAATAGAAGAGAATCTTTCAACGTATGAGCCCACTTAGGAACATAATGTACTAAATTATTTGGATAAAAATGGAATAAATTAAAGGTTAAATATATCATTCACCAATTTTCATCTAGATTTTCTATAAACAAATGTTCAAACATACAAAAACTGAAAGCTAAAAAATCATAAAATTACAAAGAAATCCAATTAAGAATCACAAAAAAAAAAAAAGTTTCATGTCATGTCTAATACTCCCTAGCATAACTTACATACAAGTTTGGATGTTTCACAATACTTGAACCACAAAACTGATTGTTTAAACAAATCGATGACTTCAAAATAGCTAAATTGTTTACTATAGTCTCCATCTAAATTCAAACAATTGATACAAATCCTTACAGAAAAAATAAAAGAACTATCTACCGTCACTTCACAATTATTCAACTAAGGATTCAAAATAAGTAATACAAAAGAGCCCGAAAAAGAGATGTGTACGTAGAAATCAATTACCTAAATGCATGCAATGAAGAAAAATGATGTTAATTAAGTCTTTAATTATAAGAAATAGTAGTTTTGGAAAAGAACATAGTTGTATAATCCTAAGGTGCATGCAAATAGAGAATAGAAAAATATAAATAAAAACACTCATAAAGTTGACATTATAAAGAGATGACGAGCAAACATATAAGAACGGCCCAAATACGGATCTTATTTGATTTGAATATAAAAAAAATTCAATACAACTGAACTACTTACAAAGCATTAATAGCTAGTAACATAACTAAACCTAATCCCTTTGCTAACTTACAGGGAAGTGGGAAGAGATCACTTCATCACATCTATAATTAAAGAGTGATTGAGAGGACAGTCAAGCGACAAAGAGGGAATTTAGATTTTTTATGAAGGCATGGAACAACAAAGAGGGATGGTACCCAATGTGATCATTGTCTTAAAATTCATCCAAGCAAATAACACAATCACGTGGAGATTCTAACCAACTCGCTTAAGTTATGGACGAGGTGTGTTTGTTGTTGGTACAGTGATGTGTGGTATTCATATTTTTATGTCATATCACCATTGTTTGAAGGCGAGTTACAACATACCCAATGGTATGATGAGGAAGATAGGGAGTGAATGTGATAGTGATGCATGTGCGGATGAGTTGAAGAAGTTGCGGTCGTCATGGAAGGGAAAAAATAGGGAAGGGATCGGTCGTCGTGGGAGGGGAAGAAGAATAAGGAAGGGATCGCTTTATGAGTGTTTTTATCTATATGTCTTTATTTGCATGCACCTTAGGATTGGTGTCAATACAAACTATATACCTAAAACGGTGCTTATTGGCACAACCATAGCCCCACAACAAAGATGTGTTTGTTAGGGATGGCATAATGGATTGGACTCGCCGGGTTGGCCCGTTTAACCCACCACTTTTGGCGGGGTGGGTTGAGGTTTTGAACCCGCCACAAGTAGGGTTCCAGCTCCGCCTAACTCGCTAAAAAGTGGGGCAGTGACGGGGCGGGGCGGGTTGACCCGTTGGGTTGATATTTTAAAAATAGAACTCTTTTTTCACTTTTTTTTATTTATAAGTCACAGTCAATTTTACAATTTTCACCTCCATATATTGGGGGAAAACATTCAATTAATTTTACCACTTTTGTTTTAATATTTAGCCTTATATTTTTAACAATTAGTTAATTTATAACTCATGGAGTGTTTATTTTCATTGTCTTATTGATTTATTATAGAATTTTAGATGTAATTTATATGTTTGAATAATTATTTTTATATTTTTAGTGAAGTCATTAGTTATATATTTAGATTTCTTTAAATTGGATTTACATTTATATATTTTTACATTGTTTAAGTGAAGAATTTAATTAATAATTAAAAATAAAACATTGACGGGTCAACCCGCCCATCCACCATAAGACGGGGCGGAGTGAGATTTTCAACCCTATTTCTCTAGTTGGTCCGCCACGCTCCGCCCCTTTTTAGACGGGATACTGACGGGGCGGGGCGGGTTGGCCCATTTTGTCATCCCTGGTGTTTGTTGTTGGTACAGTGATGTGTGGTATTCATATTTTTATGCCATATCACCATTGTTTGAAGGCGAGTTACAACATACCCAATGCTATGATGAGGAAGATAGGGAGTAATTGTGATAGTGATGCATGTGCGGATGAGTTGAAGTTGCGGTCGTCATGGGAGGGAAAAAATAGGGAAGGGATCGGTCGTCGTGGGAGGGGAAGAAGAATAGGGAAGGGATCGCTTTATGAGTGTTTTTATCTATATGTCTTTGTTTGCATGCACCTTAGGATTAGTGCCAATACAAACTATATACCTAAAACGATGCTTATTGGCACCCACAACAAAATACATGAGTGTAGGACATATCACTAATAACCTTTCTAAGTATGTTTGTCACACACTGATTATGGTCATCAAACTTCTATTAGGGTTGTGCAACCAATTTATTTTGAAGTTTGGTAATCACAATCTTGTAACATATTTTGGAAGAAATGTTCACTATTTCACGACATATGGCCATCAAACTTTTTTCAACTTTGTTTGGCCAATTAATTTGAAGTTAGGTGGCCGGTGCCATGAACGGTAAACAATTTTAAAAGGATTATTTGGATATATCTTGTGTTCATGGATATAGTCACAAGCCATTGTTGTGTCGATATTATATTATAATCAGTTGTTAAAAGAAAGACCAATCAATGTTGAAGATAGAATAAGTAAATAAATATTGAGTAGAGTTTTGAGAAAGTCTTACATAGATACAAACACAAATGAAATTATTTAGGCACACACACAACAATGAATAGAATCAAATGATAAATAAATTAATCACATCATTAAACCAATTTATCTTTCTAAAAAAAGACATTTGTGTGAGTGTGCCCAAACTTTTTATATTTGGGTTTGTCCCTAAGTAAGTATTTCTCTAGAGTTTTCACAGTGTAAAATGAATTTAAAGGTAACTGTATTTATAGAGTAGATGAAGAGAGGTAGACAAACACATTTAATGTGAAGGGAGATTGTGTGTCCAAAACAAAAATGTGAAGGGAGGTTGTGCATGGAGTAGATGAAGAGAGGTTGGAAGGGAAAATAAATGTGAAGGGATGATTTATTTAACTTGTACTTAGAGACTAGGTGAGAGGTTGAAGGGAGCTTTTAACATGACAGGAGATAGAAAAATAACATGACTTTTTAGATTGTGTAAATTAGAATTTTAATACTTTTTTTAAGGGTAAAAATTTAATACTTGAAATTGTAACTTTGTAAATTTGGTGAATTTTATCATTTAAATTTTCAAAATAGCAATTTAGTATTTTTTTTTTAGTACACTAAGTAAATTAGAATTTTAATACCTTTTTTTAAGGGTAAAATTTTAATAATTAAAATTGTAACATATGTGAATTTTGATGAGTTTTGTCATTTAAATTTTCAAAATAGCAATTTAGTCTTTTTTTTTCTATACATTGTCAATCACTTTAATTAATTTTCTCGAATTCACACCACAATTTTAAAATCATATATTTGTCTTGATGTAGCAATAGACTATTTAGATTAACATACATGTCTTTAATTTCAATTGTTTTAATGAATACTTAAAAAAATTGATAGAAAGACTAAATTTAATTAATAATCTTTAGTTTAAGGGACTGATTTTCAATTTCGAACATTTGAGACTCAACTTCTTCAACCTTACATTTTGAAAGTGATAATTTATTGTTTTAGAATACGAAAGAAACAATAGGATCTTCAATGATAAACAATGTTCAATTTTACAGGTGGTGAATAAAATTAAGTCGCTGTCCTTTTTGTGGTTGAAGGCGAAGTTTCCTTCTCTTCCCCTAAAACTATCATGGATGGTGGCTTTCACCTTTCACTATTTTAGGCATTGGTTAATGGTTTCTTGTCTGTATTGTTTTAGGTCGCTGTTTTCAGATTAGTGACCGTTGTAATTATTGTATAGACATTATTTTTCCTGGCATGTCTTATGCTTGGAAGGACCTTTTGGGTGGTAATATAATTCAGTTTAGCCTCTTCAAAGAAAAAAAATTAATCCCCAACTTAAAATTTGATATATTGTCCAAGAAAAGCAAGCACTAACATAGAAAGTAATTTAGAATATTTCATCAAAATTTAAAGCATATTATATCTTGTTTGAGGTGATTTAATTTTCAATCTAAAGAGGTACAATATTATCTATGTTTTCTACATTTGCTAAATATTGGTGCAAATTTTGTAGTAAAGCCCCCACAATCCTCAATTGCATATATTTGTAAAGTGAAACAAAATCAAATGAAAAACTATGTGTCTCAAAGTGTCTACCCAGTGGTAAGAGCTTTATTTTGCAACATCAAAAGAGGGAGTTCAAATTTCATAAAGACAATTGTAAAATGGTCATTAATGTCATCATTACTAATAATTAAATGTAAATATTTTTTTTCATAATTTGCCTCTTGATGTTTAGATGTTTATGCAATATTGTGGGTGGGTTTTGTTATCTTTTGCATTATCTCATCAATTGTATAATCTAAAGAGTTTTATCTTTTGCATTATCCAAAGAAAGAAATTCAGCAGGAGGTCGATGTGCTGCTTCATGTGGTGCTTAATGTGGTGCATGAGATCCTTAATGCTTGCTACATTCAAGTATGAACTTCATACACAAATGATAAATCTTCTATTTTAGTAACTAGTGAAGAGATCATAGCTAGCACACAGTTCAAAAATTGATTTTAGTCACTAATTTGATGTTAGTTTCTTATACGAACTTCTTACCAGCTTATTGCAAATTAAGGTCCAAAATGTCGACATTATAAAAACTTCTAATACTTAATTAAGTTAATTGAGTCCTGAAAGGACAGTTTGAGTAGAACATTTTGACCTCATAGACATGTCCTCCAAGTTACACATTTCCCATGACATTATATGGATCAATCACTCATTTTTGCTATAAGAATGTTGTTTTTTTTCCCGCAAGATCATTCATGCTTGAGAATGTCATTGTGTACATTTGAGAGCTTTGATATCTTTGAGGCTATCTTGTATGTACCATACATTAAAATTAGGGTTGATTTTTTGAGGTTGTCATGACTCATGACCACGATTTGAGACTTAATTTAACTATCAAAATTCTTGATGCAATCACAACTGTAGTTTAAAACTTGATTAGACCATCGCAATAATTTCCCCAAGATGCAAAATGTTAGTGGTACATAATAATAAACAAATTAAAGACATATTACACTAATCAGCTATTGTCAATGTCATTAATCTAGTGTGCAAGCACTAGTGAATATAACTTTTGATTTTCAATAGATGCAAAGTCCTACCAAGTTTTTGTTGTGTTTTTATTTTTATATAATATATTTCAAAAGTTAATACAATTATAACTATTATTGTGGCTTTATTCTTGCATGATTGAGCCATTAATTTGTTGCCATATAAAATATCTGTTGACGTGAACAAACAAATGATGATGAGAAAAGCTATCTTCTTCTTGCTAGCCCTTGATCGGTAGAAACAAAACAACTATTCGTTCCTAAAAAAATTACAAAGCCTACTCACGATAGTAAAAGCTAATTACTGGGTGCATCTCCTGTGTTTATCAGATTCAAGTTGTTCTGTCACCTCTGATATGAATCATATCAGAGAAGAACCTATTGTATCCTGAGAGGATATGCGCTTATGAGGCGGATAAATCATTAAGGACAGTGACTTCGTCACGCTTTAGGTTATATAACGGCTTATCATTTTGCAAGTCATGATTTCTTGTTTGTTTACTGCACCGTTACTGACTTCTAATCACCGCAATTTCAAGAACAGATAAGTTTACTTGTTATCCCTCTTGTTTATTCTCTTTAATATTTAATTGATGCTTTTATTTATATGATGATTATTATTTATAGAGATAATTTATTCCTAATTTTTACAACAGTTTTTTTAAAGAACATTGAATAAATTAACAATCAATGAAAGTGTCAATACCAAACTTACCAAGTTGAAATATATTATATATCCACTCGCATATTAAACAATAAACACTGTAAAGATTAGCAATAGAGTCAAGATGGCTCAGTTGGTCTAAGGCGCCGGTTACGGGGAAGTGGAGAGATCACTTTGTCACAACTAAACCCTAAACCCTTTCCTAAGTTACGGGGGAGTGGAGATAGATCATTTCGTCACATCTATAATTACAGAGTGATTGAGAGAACAGGTTAGGTTTTTTATGAATCCAAGCTTCAATGCAATCGAAATGGAAGTTGTGGAAACAACAAAGAGGAAGGTACCAATGTGATCATTGTCTTAAAATTCATCCAAGCAAATAACACAATCACGTGGACATTCTTCTTTTGCATACTTAGTGGTGTAGATGGAGAAGGAGATAGTGCTTCTGACCAACTCGTCTAAGTTATGGACTACGTGTGTTTGCAGTTGGTCGTTAGGATAGTGACACATGGTATTCATATTTTTGCACTGTATCACCGTTGTTTGAAGGTGAGTTATAAGCAAGTGGATAAGTAGGATGAGGAGATACAACAGACCCAATGCTATGATAAGGAAGAAGATAGGGAGTGATGATGATAGTGATGCATGTGTGGTAGAGTTGGATTTGTGGTCGCCATGGGAGGGGAAGAAGAATAGGGAAGGATCGTGTTATGAGTATTTATATCTATACAAACTGTATACCTAAAACGGTGCTTATTAGCACAACCATAGCCCACAATAAAATAGGACATATCACAAATAACCTTGCTAAGTATGTTTGTCACACATTATTTTGAAGTTTGGTAATCACAGTTACATATTTGGGAGGAAATGTTTTCGAAAGGATTATTGGGATATATCATGTGTTCATGGATATAGTCACGGGCTATTGTTGTGTTAATATTATATTATAATAATGTTAAGAGTCCCACATTGGACAGGACATGGCCTGACAATATGTTTATAAGTGGGGGCAATCATCTCACGACTAGCACTATTGGGCTTGGTTCGTGAACATAAATGGTGGG
>Ga0315914_1005896_pt1 | contig 17644 bp, 8 predicted proteins | sample MpolenodulesMG_FD_203920 | JGI IMG/M metagenome (GOLD analysis project Ga0315914, IMG submission 203920) | Medicago polymorpha root nodule microbial communities from Los Angeles, California, United States - elongated nodules | ecosystem: Host-associated > Plants > Roots > Nodule | place: USA...
TTTAATCCCAACAAAAAGAGTTTAGTTACTCATTGTCATGGTAACCTTACAAGGAGAAAAGAAGAGATGGAATGGAACCAAGCCATGATGTCTCAATGATCTTGTGTCTTCCTTTAATCCTTGTGCTTCTTTCTCTTTAGAGTCTCTATGGTCTTTCCCCTGTTTCTCTCCTAAAGTGGCCTCTAATAATATCTTTTGATATGATATGATATGATATGATATGATGTCCTTCCTGAAAAGAACAAATGGGCTTTTATATGGCTTGTTCTGTCTCAACTCGCCTCGCGAGTAGAAACGCTCGCCATGGCAAGTAGTGATTTCTTCACCAGTGGGTTTGTGCCACATCCGCTCTGAGGAGATTTGGGCCGCCTTAACTCGCCTCGCAAGTAAAATGCACTCACCATGGCGAGTTGAGGGCGTGCAAAACTATGCTTCTGCCTCAGCTCGCCTTGAAGTCGCCTTTGAGCTCGCCGTGGCGAGTTGACCTTTGCATTTCTTCATGTTTTCTTGCTTCTAAAGTGTCCAGGCGTGCATTTTCCTACAAAGAGTTGGCATTAGATGTGAAAAGCATAATTGAATGATCCTTCGGTATTTGTGAGCTTTTCACTGGATAACTTGCAAACCAAGTAATCAAAGTGTCAAAAATATATAATCTATTTAACTCCTTTCTGACATTTATCGGTGCCTCAACATCAAAACAATCAAGTCAGCTCCAAAGCTTATTTTGGTCATAAAGGAAATGAAGCTTTTACATTAGGTAATCATCCATTTGTTTTGTCACAAAGCAATTATTACGTTTCTAGTTGTTATTATAATTACAATTTGTCATTTGCTCATTTCAGGAAATTAAAGCCATGTATCTTAGATTTAGGTGTAAATGATCATATTTGCTCTCCATTAGTTGGTTTAGTACATACCAAATGAATTTCCACGATGATGTTCCTAATGAATCCACACATATTTATTCACCTACTTAAACTATAAATCCATCCTTAGATTTAGCATCATCACTTTATATCATTAAGTCACCACATCAACCTACATATTGAACTTGAGAAGTTCAACATGATCTAAGCATCTTAATTGTTGTGAAAGTGACTCAAAATTTGAGAAATTGAGGTTTCCGGAAACTGTCAATTCGGGGCCCGAATTTGAGTGCTGTTTTTTATCTGTTGGTTCAGCAAAAATCGGTGGCCGAATGGAGGAATTCGGGGCCCGAATTTGCCAGCAGAAAATATAACAGAAACGTATTTTTGGGCCAGATTTGTTACAATTTTATGGGGGTTACTTTTACTATAAATATAGCTTTGTATCAGAGTAAACCTGGAGATAGAGGGGGTTGAAACAAGGGTTTAGAAAGGCAACAACAAAACTAGGGTTTGTATAGAGTTTGTCTCTTGGCAACAAACACTATGGTTTGAGGGTTGATTCACCTTGGGAAACAATATTAGGATTGAGTCTCTTGGTCACGGGAAGAGATTGGGGCTTTGGGTAGAATTAGGCGGGAGACTTATTCTCGTAACACATTGATATCTCTTTTGTAAAGTTACTTATCATTATAGTGAAACAAATGGCTGCTCTCTCCCCCAGACTAGGTCAATTTAGACCGAACTGGTAAACAGATTTTTTTGTGTTCTCTCATCTTTTTCTCTCGCTGTTTTCTACTTTTGCCTTGTGTTTATAATTGTTCCATACACTTTGTTTTTTGATTGCTTGATTATTCCTTACTCCACACATCAAGTTTGTTATTGGTGTGATTTTTCATTGAATTCACAACATTAATAATTGTCTGCAATTCCATAACTCATCAGTCAAAGCTTTGATCCTCAAGTAATCTCTATCCTATTTCCAAATTTATGTCTTATCCATACCTATCAGCTTCACATTGTTGTTTTTCAATGTCCATGTCAACCTATAATAAACAAAAATCCTATGTCATGGCTTCCAAGTCTGAATGTTGGGTTAAAGAAATGAAAACTGGACTCACTACGTGTGAAATTCAATGCCTCCTCTACTTGCTGCAAGACCTTCATATCATGACTTCCAAAACCCAATACTTTTATTATGATAGCCAGATTGCAATGCATGTTTTTACCAATTCAGTTTTGAATTCTGCTCTTCTCCCAGCACATTTCGCTCCCACCCAGCTGAAAATACTATAATGCCTCTGCGTTAGTTAATTAACGCAAGTTCAAAAATTTGCGCAAGTTAAGTCACTCTGCGTGAGTTAAGTCACGCAGAGTGAACTCACTTTTTTTAATTTATTTACTATATTCAAATTATTTTATTTACGTTATTCTAATTTATTTATTTATTTACTTTATTCTAATTTATTTTTTTTACTTTATTCTAATTTATTTGTTTACTTTATTCTAATGTATTTATTTTCTAAATTATTTGTTCACTTTATTCTAATGTATTTATTTTCTAAATTATTTATTCACTTTATTCTAATTTATTTACTATATTCAAATTAATTTATTTACATTATTCTAATTTATTTATTTACTTTATTCAAATTAATTTATGCACTTAAAATAAATACAAAATTAGAAAATAAAAGCAAATATAAATAAAAAAGAAATGAACAAAATTAATACATATAACAAAATTGATACATTGATACATTTATTCGAATTCACTAAATAATCTACTTATTTTCTTTTTACCCTCTTGGGGTAAAAAGTGAGCAGCCTTCTTGGGGGAAACGACATCATCAACTTGGCGTAAATTTAAATCTGATTCTTTTTATACACAAGAAGATTCTTTTTACCCACGCTAAAAAGTTTTTGGGTAAAAGGAAGCAAATTTAGTTTTATCCCAAATGTTGATCTCTTTTTCCCCAAGCGGGCTAGCCACTATTTTGCCCCAAGAAGTCTGCTCACTTTTGCCCCCAAAAGAATATTGAAAAAAAGAAAGAAAGAAGAGAAATAGAGGGAGAGAGTGAGGATGGAGAGAAAGTGATATGGTGTGAGGAAATAGAGAGGTATAGAGGGGTATTTATAGGTGGGAATGGTAGTATAGGTTATAAACACCATTAATGTGGTCAAAAAAAGTGTAAAATTTGGTAAAAAAAAACGTGTGGATTGAATGTTGAATAACTAACCAAAATCCAAAAAACGTTTGTTCTTCAGTTCTAACCAATGGCCAACGTGCGTGAGTTAACTCGCGCACATGCCAGTGGTGCGTGACTTAAGTCACACAGAACATATAAGGTGCATTAGTTAAGTCACACAACGCGATTTAACTAACACAGGGACATTATTATCTTTTCAGCTGGGTGCGAGCGAAAAGTGCAGGCGGAAGAGCAGAATTCTTCAGTTTTTCACGAACACATAAAGTATTTGCAGATAGATTACTATATAGTTTGAGACAAAGGTCCAATTGGTGTTTAAGACTAATTCTTGTTACTTCTCATTCTCAAAATCAATTGGCTAATTTCATTACAAAATATTTCCTTCCTAAGCCCTTTCAAGTTTGATTTTCAAGATGAATTTGGTATACATTTATCAAACTTCATCTTGCAAGGGGGTATTAGGGGATAATGTTGATACATCCTTTACACACCTTCCACCGGCTATAGCAAATTATAATGGCAATCATCAATTTTTTTTTTGAAACAACAAATTTTATTAAACAACCTGATCTTTGCTCAAGACGAATAGAGACCGGTGAAATTGAGAATACAAACAAAGACGTCGTATATAAGCGGAACAAACACCCTAAAAACACTCGAAAATAAACACCCTAAAAACACCCTGGAGGACCTCACCCACCAAAATACTTGTCACCTCCTAAAACAGACTCCTTCACGAAACCGACCACTGTAAAAACGATATCCTACCGCCCATCGTCACTACTCACCCCCAAAGAAAAAACCCCTAAAAGATAAAAAAAAAAACAAAAAAACCCCGTCTTCAACACCAAAGCTGAGCCACATCCAGAAAACTCCTAACCAAAAGACCATTCAACTTCCACCACCTCTCAACCTCCGATCCATCGAGAGAAACCATAAAAAGCCCAAAACCAAACTTGAGCCAAAGAACTGACTCCCGATCTCAAATCAAAAGTGATCAGCCTACCAGACTTTAAGACCAAATCAGAAGGGCACCCCTCACCCCTATACACGAAAGAAACACCAAATCACGCCAAACAAAATTGCAGCTACACACCAACTTCCGACCTCGAAGCAAAAGTAGCCGGCCCATCGGAAACCAGCGCACAAAAAATAATGACAAACGACATGATATGCGGTAGTGAAAATAACAAAACAGATCAAAAGGAAAAGGCTTAGCTCAATGGGACCCGCTTCCTTCAAACACCCCAAACACCTTAACAACCACTAAAAAGCAAACAAGAGCTAGTGACGACGAACAAGGACCTGAGTAACAAAGGCAACCTCCAAAAGAAATCACCGCCCACAAAAACATCTGCCTCCTCACCTAAACAACACCAGTTACCCCCTTAAATAGATCCTATCCACAAACCGTTCTGACACTAACTTCGAGTCCAAAAAAACCACGATCCCTACGCAAATCCACCCCACCACCACCACCACCAACAGAGTACGCACAATGACCTGGGGGGGGGGGGTCTGCCACCAAACAAGCAAAAACTGAAGCACCACAACCACCGATACGAACAACCACCACGATCCTTACGACGACAAACGATCCAGGAGGTCATTGAAGGAGGATTAATCATGAATGGAAGAGATACCGCCACACCTGGAGCCGCCAGAAACGGATCACACATATCGGCACGACACCACACCTCCTCCACACCACCCACCACCCCCACGTATCACCACCATCACGATACCACCACACAACACAGAAGAGCACCAAGCATAAAATCATGTGAGCCGCTATTGCTGTAGTAGGTGACGCTAACAACACAAGCACATAACTTGAAACAAAGTCAACCGAATCCATCAATTTGAAGCTCATGCACATCTAGAGTGGGTTGAAGCACATGAACCTCTTCATGAAGACATAGATACGCTAAAGTCAAATGGGATTGGACCAGGTAAGGCATATGCGAATCATTGGTGGGGTTGGTCCAAGTACAAAGTATCGAAGTAGTAGAAAAGTGACACAACCGTAAGTGTTATTCCTACCTTTAAACAATGGATGAATTTTCTTGGATGAATTATACCCACCTCCCAAGCTTTCTTCTAAAAACCACCGCCCATTCTCCACCACCACAACCAGAATTAATTATTTCCTTGTCGAAAAATTCTAATTTTTTGTGAAAAACCGTAGTTCAACATCCTAAACACGCATGCACAAAATCATGAAAAAATTCAACCTCTAAGTCATTTTTCTAGACTTTGTGTATATTAGAGGGTAAAATTTATGATTGCGTATATTAGAGGGTAAAAAATATGAAGAATCTAAAATTACAAGATTAGAATATGTGTTTTTATTTTTACACGGTCATTTTTAAGACTTGTATTACTGAATCAATTTTAACAATTAACCCGAAAAATAATAATATCTAATGGCAATCAAAGTATGGCTATTTATTTGTAAAAAAAGTATGACTATTGAATTTATTATTTATCTTGTAATATACTAGATTGAAGTTTAAATGTTAATAATTTTAATTTAGAAAAGTTTCTCTCAAGTTCAAATGCAATTGGGACGGTTTTACAAATGGTCATTATTAGTACCACTTTAATTATTAATAATTTCTTCTTAAACAACTTTTTTAGAGTGAAGATCCATCTTGGTCTCAGACAAATTCTATAGGGGTTAAATTAGTCCTCAATAAATAAAAAGACCATATTTAATCCCTTATAAAATAAAACCAAGACAATTTATCATTGAACCTATGACATTTACAATTAGCTTAACTATGTGGTGTTAACGGGGTCAATTAAGTGTCAACTGGGATTAAAAATATTTTTTTAGGGGACAAACCAGTCTTTCATTTATAAAATAAAAGCAAAATAAAACAAAAATAATTTCACGTTTTCACAACAAGATATTGAATTGTCATGTTTAACGTTAAAATATAATGAATGAATCAAGTATTGCTTCACGATATGAAAATGGATGATAATGTTTAATGGATGGTAGTGTTTAACATTGAAATATAATGAATGAATTAAGTTTATAAGGGATGATTAATAGGGTCTCTTTATTATTATTTTTTGAAAGGAATAGGGTCTTTTTATTTGTTGAGGTGTAGTTTGACCTCTACAAAATTTGTAAAGAACCAAAACAGATCTTCACTCTTGTTTTTAAGGTTTTCATTAATTTGAAAGAGTATCTCTTTTCTTTTTAACCAAAAGATTTAACTCTTAAGTTCACTGGTTTATATAATTTGCTCCATGCCACAATAAAAGTTTCTAGTAATACTCGGCGTCATGAGATGCCAAAATTCCAATTTACTGCACTTCTTCGGTTTTCTTATGTATATTTGTTCTAAAACTTATGTCACAATTTTATTTTCTTTCATCGAAGCTGTACCTTTTTTTTTTTTTTTTTTCCTTCATGATTCCAATTTTAATTATACGCGATACTACTGTGCAAAAAAAAATAAAATGCCCCCGATCAATATATGGAACTCTGGTCAATATTAGAAAAAACTCAAGTATCACACAGATAAATATGACTTTTGATAAGAGTTTATAAAAAGAAGGCACTTATCATATCACAAGCCGGTTTTATAATAGTGAGTTAGACATAATCAACATGATATCAAAGCATATCGATCGGGCTGCCCACTATTTACATACACTCACCACACCAAACCAATGAGTGCTCGTTGTAAGAGGGTGTACATTGGAAAAAACTCAAGTTCCGCATCGAATAGATAAGACTCTTGATAAGAGTAAGAAGAGACATTCATCACCTTACAAACCAAGTTTTATAAGGATAAAAAAGTTGTCCACCCTGACTCGTGGTCGGCCACCATATTTTCAGTATGTCCCAAAATTGATAGTTTGCGTGCTTGGTGAGCTGAACTTTAAGTGACTCCAAAGAAGCTTTTACTATCATATTGTCTAAAGTTAAAACCCTAAAAATTAATGTAACCATAACTTACTAGCATTTCCCTATTAGTACCTTAAAAAAAAAATGTCCCTGTTAAAATAAACAAAACTAAGTTAGAAAATATATTCAGCATTGGTAGAAAATTAAACAACATGCATCTCGAAAATGAATCTTCATCACATCGATGCTCATTTAATTTTCACGTTGAAGGGCTCATGTTTTTTCTTCAAACATAGTGAGATGTCTGTTCTTCACCCATATTTTATTGCCTTCAAAATTTGGGACTTTGGAGAAACCAAACGACAAATTTATCAGTCTCAGCTTCCATAGTCTCTCCATCCGAGGGGTTGAAATTATATTTGGGCCCTATCTATCTCTTACACACAGCAAGCTTAAAATCAACCCATTTGGTTAACTCATAGGAGTATCGACAATGGAGACCCTCAATTTTCAGGTTTTAAACGGGTCCCACATTGAGACATCATTTTTCTAATAATTTTTTAATAATATATAGTACCTAATAGGTACTCAACCACTCCAATAGAAACCCTCTAACAAAATGTATATATGGGTCCTACCAATATAGTACAATGACATTAAAAAAGTCAAGGTAAATTGCAATTGAAAAACAATAGTACAATGACAATGATTATTTAAGAAAAAATAATGTGGGATCCACTTAAGCATTGAGTCGTAAGTGAGACCTGGATCCTAGAAGACCCTAAATTTTTTTTTCCACATTGAAGGTATTTATTAGGTACCATGTCTTAAATGGTGAAGACATCACCAATGTGAATGCTCTAAACAACTTGTATATATTTATATTTAAAAATAAATGTGTGTGGTAGGACATTTGTTAATGAAACTGAAATAAAAATATTATCTTAAAAAATGGCGTGGAAGTGTATTTTCAATTTTTTTTCTTGAACAAGGTATTTTCAACTTTTTGATACAAAGTTTCTACTTTTTGTTAAAGATGTTCTTGGAATATTTGGTAGCAAAACTCTTAAATACAGATACAGAGTTTCTAGTTTTTGCTTATACACTTTTCTTTATCTATATACATTATAGTACCGCTCACCTAGGGAAGGAAGGGGTACCGTTTTATCATATGAAAAATGTTAGACATCCAATTTTATCTACGCATGCAACATTTGGTTAATTAAATAATACACACCAAATTATGATTAATTCAGTTAAGTACATGGTTAGTTTAGATCACGACGAAAATTGTGAAATCGTTGCTAATCATATATAGAATTGATTATTTTATCCAATTGAACTAGCCATATTTTTTAACGTGATTAATCATGTGTCACAAGTTATCCTTGTGATTATGACCTTGTTAGTGTAAATTTTAGATATGACAACTAAACAATTAACCGAAAACAAAGAAAGCTACTATAACGATTTCTCATGTCATTTTATCATATTAAGGTTAGACATAGGTTTAATTATTTTATTGTTGAAGGAAACATATTACCGTTTTTTTTAGGGGGAAACATTTTAGAAAACAAAGATACAGTCAAAGCATGAATGGAGAGGTGTTTTATTTTGAAAGAGATGAAAAGGAAGCTTTGAATCATGTGAGGCAATTAATGCGAGGATAGCCTAGTGTTTCAATATGGAAATGAGCTTCATTTATAATAATCCCTACAACTTAAATGAATGTCAGGAATCTCATTAATGACTTAGTGGTAAGTTCTGTTTTTCTTTGCTTTTCTAATTGAAATATTATATGGACGTGATTGGTTAGTCATACTAAATTTTTGCTAAATTCTTAGATACTGGAGTTGAGGAGTACGCACTCTTAAATTTTAAGTCAATGTTGTTAAAACAACTCAAGTGGATTGTTGCATCACTCTTCCTAACCAGTACCTTCAGGATAATAGTTAAAGAATCTATAAATAGAAATTTTGTTTTAGAAATTTTAGATGTTTTTAATCAAGTAATGATTACACAATTTTTTCATTAAAACTTACTTATTTTGGATGCTTAACCATTGCTTTAAGGACACTGATTAACATTCTCCTTATTGTATTTAACATCTTCAATACAATTCAAACAAATATTTATATTTCTAATGAAAAAAGCTTTACTTAATAAAGTATTGTAACAATGGTAGAAACTTTGAGATGAAGATAATAACAACTTATAACTGATTACAAATAATAAATTTCACTAATTCAACCGTTAAATAAATAATTTTTATTGAGTAGATCAACTTTACGAATTTTTATAAAATTCTAACACTATTTGATTCTTCATTAAACAATTTCAAATTAATGTAATATTGAATTTAAAAAGCATAAGTAAATACTAATTGTTAGATTACTTATTAAACAATTTCAAATGAACATAACATTAAAATTTAAAAAACATAAGTAGATACTAATTGTAAGATTATATAGCTACGAATTTTAGATTTATATAAAACTCTACGTGCTTGATCATTAATATATTATGACAATAATCAACGGTTGAATTAGTGAGATTCAATATTTGTAGTAAGTTATTAAGCAGAGTAATTCATTATATATAGAGATCAATTTACTCATGGAATAGCTTTTCATAGAGTTAATTCATGTAAAATTTAAATGTAGTTTTAATCCTCCTATTTTAGCTTAATTTGAATTTACCTTCTATTTTAAAACTCGGAATTTTACCTCTCCTATTTTTATATTTTTTAGGATTTTACCACTCGTCACATTTGTTCGTATTTTCACTGATGTGGAATATATTATATTATTCCATTATCCACCTAAAAGTAAGTTAAAATATCTTACACTACCAAAAAAATATATTATAGTTGAGTGACTCATATCACGTTCTAGGTACACCCATCAATTTTCTGCGAGAGAGAAAGAGATGTGTTAAGAGCATCACATACTTCCTCCGTCCCATTTTAGTTGAGCCCTTGGCTGAAAAAGTGTATAAGTGAAAGAGAGAGAAAAATGGGTTTGAGTGCCCTTATCAATTATTAGTGCATTCTTCTTTATCATAAATGCAAAGTAGAATATATTGAATTGCGAGTGGTGAAAGTAGTATTAATTAGTGTTATAATTGGGAAAAAAAGAGTAATTAATATTGTATTGAAAAGTGAAATGAGTCAATTTTTCTAGGACAGTATTTTTTTGTAAATGACTCAGTTATTATGGGATGGAGGGAGTATGAAGTTATGCTAACAAATGCATAAAGAACATTGTTTAAACAATTCATAAAAAGAAATTGTGTCTTGAAAATATAACTCAAACACTTGATATAATCATAAATACACAATTTGCTACGCAAAGTTTTCTTATTTTGATTTCTTAAACAATATCTTAAAGGCACCGTTTATTTAACATTTTCTTAAAAAAATATTTATAAAAAGTGAGAGACATCATCCACACGACTAGATCAACTCCATTAAAAGGAGAGTTTCAATGAAATCTTAACCATTTGAATTAAAATATCTAATATTAAAAAGAAGGGAGATCAAGCATTTAAGGGTGTGGATGTTAACATGAGAAAACTTGAAATTTTTTGAGTGAATCCCTTCCCCATCAACCACCTTACAATTTAGGTTTAATTGCAGTTTTAGCCCCCTAACTTTTAGAAAGTTGCGATTTTAGCCCCCTAAGAAAAAAAACTACAAAACAGTCCCCTAAGTTTTGCAACTGTAGCAGTTTTGGCCTCCAAGGCTGATATTGACTCGGTCTACGCTGATGTGGCACCCTAAGTGAGATGCCACGTGTTATTTTTTATATTTTTTTTTGCCTTGGGGGGCCAAAACTGCTACAGTTACAAAACTTAGGGGGCTGTTTTGTAGTTTTTTTTCTTAGGGGGCCAAAATTACAACTTTGAAAAAATTAGAGGACTAAAACTGCAATTAAATCTACAATTTACAAACGAACTATCCCGTGCTAATCAATGAAATAATTGTGGATAGATCACTTGTGCATTCACATGCATGTTTTTCTGTTTGTGTTTGTAACAATATAAACAAACAATTCAAATATTGAGCCTGCTTCTTTGTAACGACCGGGTGCTTCCGACCGTCCCCGTTGCCTTGACTTAGAGAGCATGCAACTAATTAAACAACGTCAATCATACTTATATATAAATTAATCAAACAACGTGTAAGCCATACTTGACAACTTGCTTGTCACAATCTACTACTTGTCAAAACTTTATCACATGTTAGTGACGATTCTGTTTTAATATAAATGGAATATAAGATGCATGTTTTGTTCTATGTTTAATGGTATATGAAAGTGGTATTATTACTGAATTAACGAGAAAGAAAGTAGAATACTCTTTCATTTTGTTTTTTATTGACAAGTCAAACTCTATCCAATTTGCGGTACTATATATTGATGAAGAGAAAGGTATCCTCCGTCCCGCAATATATGACTTATTTGAAAATGTGCAATTTTGATTTAACTTATTTTGACCGTATTTTTCTACTAATATATAAAGATAAATAATATCATATAAGGTATCGTTAGATTCGTCTCGATGAATATTTTCAAAATATCAAATTTTCATAATTTTTTCTAATATATTATTCAAGATATTTAAGCTCAAAGTTATGCATTGACATGCGTAATAAGATCAATTATGCCAAGTATTTTAGGACGGAGAGAGTATTACATTTTGATTTTAACATATTAAGATTAACTTAAAGGTGAGATCAAACTGGAAAATTTAATCCAATATCATCTCTAAATGATGCTTATTTCTAATTGGTCAAACTAAATTTTTTAGTAAGATCAAACTGAAATTTCTTAAATGCAAATTCTATATTTGCTCAAATGATGCATAAATAGTTATAACAATAATAATTTATGTTTACACGTAAAATATAATTACCCTGTTATCGAACTCAACAAATAGACGATTAAATGATTAGACGAGGAAGGCTCTCGGTAGAGTAAATAAGGTGACGTTAGATCAACCAAACAAGGGAGCTGATTCTTTCTCAAGGCTACTAACTCAGAACTGAGTCAAAACTTAGTGGGACTAGACAATGACACGACAAATCCTCAATCTCTACTCGAAACACCACTAACTAATTTTGGAGCGAACCAAGGATACTATTAACAAATCATGTCGAGGAAAGGAAATGGAAGCCGGACGTGGAGCGTCATGATCCCACTATTATGGGAGTTATCACATGATACACACTATAAATATTTTGTTTATACATTGTAATTAACACATTCAATTAGTCAAACAAGATCATTTCACACTTTCTTTCTTTTTTTTATCTCTTTACATTTATGCTTTTATTTATGCATTTCTTAGTTAGGGAACATACGGTTGAGGGATGAAGTTCCTCCCACAATGCCAACCACTTTAAGATAAAGGAATCACAATTGAATAAACCTATCTGACCTCAACTAATTTCAGCTTCCATCAATAACTTCATAAACTTTATTTGTGCCAAAAATAATAGTAAGAAGATTTGTATCCATACCAAAATTATAGAACATAATTAAAGTGAGTCTCCGAGTAATCTATGGCATCCTTATCAACAACAATGGTATAAATTAGACCTTAGATGTCAAGTCTTTGACCAGCTAGACAACTAACAAAAATGCTATCTTTATATGTTCCATCCTTCAACAATAATAACAAGTTAATAAATATAGTTCACAAAAGCTTAATTTTATGTTTGATCCCTTATGTTTATTTTAGGTTTTAAGTTGATCTTTTATGTTTTAAAAGTTTCAAGTTGGTCTCTTATGTTTTAAAAGTTCAAGTTGGTTCAAAACGTTACTCAAATTGAAATAAGTTAGTCCCTTCTGCGACTTGATATCGAGTTTAATAAAACAAAAAAAACAAAAAAATTAATACTGATTTTCTAAATTATTTAAATTTCACCACCAATATTGTCAACTTGAATCTTTAAACGGTCAAGTGACAAAACATACTAACTTATTCCAATGTGAGTAACGTTTTGAACCAACTTAAAACTTTTAAAACATAAATGACCAACTTAAAATTTTTAAAACATAGAAAACCAATTTAAAACATAAAACAAACATAAAGAATCAAAGATACAATTAAGCCTTTACAAAATATTGTTGTTCCAGCAGTATATGATTGACTCATGTCACAATGTAGTTTGAGTGGGTTATCAATATATAGTAAGCGACATATATATGTTTACAATCATTTTCGAATTTAGGATGTCTATTATATACAAACATCTAAAAGGCTACTATCTAAGATACAAATTCATTAGATACAAATTCTTTTTTTATAAAAAAAACATATAAATGCTTTCCAAATTGTTAGATCTATGATACGTGGCTATAAACTCTTGTGTTCTCTTCAGATATCCTTATGGCTATATGTTACAAAATTAAGCTTTGAATTGTTGAATTATATGTCAAACAATCCAATTATATACACAATTTTCAACTACGCATAAATAAGATTATACGTAAGACTCCTACAATCAAAGTATAGGAAAATACCTAATGTCATTAATTTTAATAGTTTTTATTGGGCATTAATTGAGACAAAACAATCTCCTTAACGATTGAGGGCACACATAATTTATTATCTCTTATGTCGAATTTGTGTACACTTTTATTAATATAACTCTTTTGTGATTGATAACCGGAGGATATCTTGAGAGTAATCTATATGTATCAAAATGTTTGATACAAAAGAGGTGTCTCTAAGATCATTCATCGTCACGCTTTCGTTAGAGATTTCTCGGTTCTCCACAATAAGTCTATATCATTGTTGACTGAATAAAATAAAGAGTTAAATGTTGTTTACCTCCTGCCAAGTGGACGAGTTTTGGTTTACCCGCGTAAAAGAAACTTTGGTTTCAACGTTGTAATTTGAGGATTATTTGGTTTTGAACCTTAGTGACTTTTGACTATAGAAAATAGATGATATAACGGGCGGGGTTGGGGGCAGTGGTAAATCAATATTCACTCAAATTACAGAGCGAGAAAGTACCTTAAATTTTAAAGTTTGATGTCATTGGTTCAAAACCAAAAAATCTTCAAATTATAAGGTTGCAATCCCAAGTTTTTTTTACCGGAAATAAACCAAAACTTGTCAACAAACACATTTAACCCTAAAAAAAAATCAACACATTATTTTTATTTTTTTTACTTTAGTTGACCTTATAAAACTCACTACTCTATAATATTCATTTGAAAATCAAATGAGACAATCGCCTTATAAGACTTTATAGTATCACTAATGAGACAAATTCCTTAACTGAAAACTGGATTATATGTGTAACACTTACCCATGTTTCTGGGTCCATCAAATGACCGCTCATTTGAATTTGAATCAATAAGTTATAAGTTACTAGCACAAGACCTTACTAGGGCAAATTGATTTTCTATTTCTATTTTCCGTCGTGACCAATTTTTTATTTCTATTATTACAATCAAATAAAATAATGTACAGCCAGAAGAAATAGGGAAGAAAGAGATATTAAAATAACCAAATCATTTATTACATTTTTAAATAAAAATATTAATAAATATATAAAGTATAGTTGAATGTGATGCCGTTGATACTTTGATTTAGACCATTATAAATACACATTACACTCCCACTCTTAGTCTCATTATATGCTCTGTTCCTTTGTTTTGTCTTCTATTAACTTCCTCTGTTTTTTTTGTTTTATAAGTTTCTTTTGAAGAAAAAAATGGGTGGAAATTCACCATGTGCTTCATGCAAGCTTCTAAGACGAAGATGCACAAAAGATTGCACCTTTGCTCCTTATTTCCCTTCTCATGAACCCCAAAAATTTGCCATAGTTCACAAGGTTTTTGGTGCTAGCAATGTTAGCAAAATGTTGCAGGTACCTCTTAATTTTTTTTAGTGTTTCATTTACTTTCTTTGATGATTAAAGGGACTATATAAACAACTTTTTGCATTAGTTGACCAATCATATGCATAAAACAACTTTTGCATTTGTTATTATCTTTTGTACTCATGTTTTTATTCAAAGTTCACCTTGTAGGTTGAATAGTTTGTGAATAAAATATATGGGTTTTTGTCAAAAAAATAAAAAGCCAATTATGTAGAGATTTTTTGTAGATTTATTTTAGGTTCTAATTGTAGAAGTAATATGAAACATAAAAAAGAGAAACTTTATGAATTGTTATGTATTCTTTACCTTTCTTAGTATTTTGACTCTAAACGATTCTTTTTTTGGTATTTATCAGGAGCTCCCAGTTCACCAAAGAGCAGATGCAGTGAACAGTTTAGTCTATGAAGCAAATGCAAGAGTGAGGGATCCAGTTTATGGCTGTGTTGGAGCAATATCTTACTTGCAAAATCAAGTTTCTGAGCTTCAAATGCAACTTGCAGTTGCTCAAGCAGAGATACTATGCATCCAGATGCAAAATGAGCAAGTGATTCCAACACCACAAATCAACCAAGATCAGAAATCTTCTTACTATATCCAAGATGAACTCACTCAGTACCTTAATTATGGTTCTTCTTCTAGTAATAATGTAATTCATGATTCTCTTAAGAGAGAGAATAATATGTATGGACATGATATGGTTTCTTGAATTAAATTTGGTCACGTGCTTAGGGTTTTTTTAATTAGACTATGGTCTTCCTTTATTTATTTTTTTAATATTCGCGCAAATTCTCTTCCTATTAAGTATGAAAAGCTTTTTGGCAGTTCTTCATGTTTGTTAAGTTTTAAGATATTGGAAGGTATTTCTAGGGTCAACTCTAGCATGTGATCGAGTACATATAGTGTCTTCTTAACCTATGATTGTAATCAAATAATTAAGGTACTATTTGTCAAAAAAAAAAAAACTACTACTATGGTGTGACATGAGTTTCTTATTTTTATTTTTATTTTGAAACTGTGATATTGTAAGATTTTATGTTGAGGTGGGAAATTGGAGGTCAAACGGTTGATCTTATCCATTCTAAGAACCAAGAAATGAGTTAAGAGTGTATTCAAATCATAGGTGTGTAATCATAAGTTTGATTTTTGATCGTTGTATATAACAAAACACTATAAAAGAGTTAGTTTAATCATCTCATGGGAAATGATATAGTTTTTGCATAACACCAAATTTGAATCTCTTAAACGAAACAAGGTTAGAACTTAGAACTTAGAAGGAGAGATCCCACTAATTATGTCCAGTTAAATTTTTCGTCAAAATTAGTCATTGATAAAATTGATGGATACTTCACACCTTTAATATTTTTGACAAAAAATATGCAACCATTAAGGCAAGGGTCGGTGGGACAAGTTTTTAAAAATGGCAAACATTCTGACAATTATATATACTACTAGAAGTAGAATCACAATCTCACGATCTAGGACGACAAATTTCAAGGCACTGTTGAATTGTTTGTTAGTTATATGTGTCTTAAGTTACGAGAAGTATCAGTAATTTTTTTTTTACAAGAAGTAAATGAGTTGTTAATTGGGGACGTGAATTTTACTTTCCTTCAACTGCTAATAAAAACAAAATGGGAGCCAAAAGATCACCTTATTGAGTCCGTTCTCTACCGTAAAGTTATATGTGTGGCTCTAATTCGTAAGATTAAATCTCTGTTTGGTATCACGGTGGGTATACCAAACTCACGATGACCCACTTCGATTTTAACATATCCATTATGGTATTAAACATGTACTAAATGTCACACTTGCAGACACACAAGCTCTAATCAACCACCTCCAAACCTTGTTAAAACTATCGCATATCCATGTAGTGTAAATATTCCAAATTCACATAATTATATGCTTTTATAAAGTCTACCTTCGTAATAAAGTGATAGAGTGAAAGATATTCCTCTGTTGTAGGACAAAGAATGAGAACCTCTTAAGAATTGAAGAGAGAGAAATAGACTTAATTTCATTCATAATTGTAATAGAGAAGGTGCAAGATATTATATAGGCAAAGCTATTCTAGATCCTTCCTAACAAACTAGTGAGTCGCCATCATTCTAGAATCAATGAGTCACTTCTAAATGACAACATAGTTATTCCACTTGTTAGGTGTAGTATGATCCCTTTTGGGTCTCCCTAATTCATTGGACTCAATCTTTGATCCCACTTCATTACAGGAAAATTGTTTTTCTGACATTGAAAACTTCATATTGACACATGTAAATGACCTAAAAGCCCCCAGCGGTAGTTAACTGCCGTTGCTTTTTTCCCCCTAAAACCAGAAAACCCCTACTCCTATTCACTCATCACCTTACCTCACCATTACCTAAACTCAAAATCCCCATTTCAAAAATATTTTGTCAAAATCTTGGTTCCAAATCATTGTTGATCGATTGCTATGACGTTTCTACACACAATATGCATCAAAGAACAGGTATTGCAAGTTTTAACTCGTTTACATCTGATTGGTTTTGCTGTTTTTTTTGTATTATCACGAACTTGAACGGCAGTTAAGGCAAAAAAACCAACAAATCAAGACAATCTTATTTTGTTGAATGACACTCCGGTTAAAGCAAACGAAGAATTTGAAGATGTTGTGGAACATTTAGAGGATTTAATTTCATTAGGTGAAATATGACACTTTTTGGTCGGTGTTCATCCGTTTTTTGGTCAATATGTGCCGACGTATTTTTTAGGATATATAATGTAATGACCAATTTTTTTGGATAATATGTAACTAACCTTTATATATATA
>Ga0315914_1005898_pt1 | contig 17641 bp, 3 predicted proteins | sample MpolenodulesMG_FD_203920 | JGI IMG/M metagenome (GOLD analysis project Ga0315914, IMG submission 203920) | Medicago polymorpha root nodule microbial communities from Los Angeles, California, United States - elongated nodules | ecosystem: Host-associated > Plants > Roots > Nodule | place: USA...
ATCCTTTCATTGATTGATGTTGATAAATGATGAGCTTATGTCGATGACTTGATTAGAGATTAAATATGCTTGCTATGCTATGTTAGTAATGTGATAGCTTGAGGTGTAAAGAATGAGGGATAATAATTATGTGATGTTAGTATTCTAGGAAGGATGGGTACTTATATGTGATATGTATGAATCCTTGAATGCTTATGTTTTCATATGTTGATTATGATTGATGTGAAGCTTAACCCAGTGGTCTGTGGTGGACCGCCTACCTATTTGTATGAATGGGTAGACGGCGTGCAGGAATAGTTGTTGGTTGCTTGGGGAGTGCTTGGATAGCGGGAGCTATCTCCGTTATCGTTTTCTTGGAATCTTAGAGTAGGCTCTGATCTAGGACGTCTGTCTTTATGATTATTCTAGATTGTTTATGCTGAATTTATGTTGTTGAGATTTTGCCCATATGTCGGGACTTGGAGATATTTATGATGATGTATGTTGATCTTATGACATGTATACTTAGTGATGTATGACTTATATCCGCTGCGACTGTTGATGAATTTTATATATGCATGTTGTTTGAATCTTGATGCGAAGACGTAGCGTCTATTTCTTGAATATTTATAGTATTCGCGTGTATTATCGCTTTAATAGAAATAGGGCGTTACAGAAGCCCTAATTTCTTCTTCTTCATCCACGAATGAGGGGTGGTTTAGGGTCAATTTTTGACCTCAAATTACCCCTCTAAATCGTTTTTCTCCATCCCTTCTATTTAAATAAGTGGTTTCCGCATCGAATTAGGTTTTCCTTTTGTAACTTCGTCGTCTTAGTGCGACGCTGTTTTGTGTTTCGTCTTTGTGCGACGTTGTTTGTCTTTTTTCTTGTTTAGGTGTTTGTTCAATTCAGATTGTGAGATCAACTTCGATCCAATGTAGATCCAACCAATGACTTTGGCGTCATCAACGTTGCAGATCCGGAGGCATGATTATTCTGGAGATTTTAATATAGTCATATTTGTAGGCTTATGTACTTTGCGGTTTTATGCTATTAACATGGATGTCGTGAGTTTGTTCACAGATTCATCCTTTTTGTTTTTAGTGAATTTGTATTGCATCGATATACTCTATCAATTTGAATGAATGAATGTCGTTTGTTTTGTGTCAAAAAAAAAAAACTAGTACCTTGAAGACACAAGTTAACATTTTCCTTATTTAAATGTTCATCTCAACGTGTAAACTACAAGAGGATAGATATAATAGTCATCTATCTCTCTTTTTTATTTTTATTTTGTTAACATAGTCATCTATCTCTATCTCTCTATCTACTTATGTTTTTTCTTTGACAAAACATATCAAAGGATATAACTGTGCGAGAAATCAATCTAACGGTGATAGACTATGTCATCATTTATTTACAAATTAAAACGAGAGAGTAGTTCACCGTTTTAAGCAGAGGTGATCGTAAGTAATCCAATCTCATTGGTCATTAGGTTTGGATTACCTATCAAATTAATCATTGATAAATTTTTGTTTATTTTATTTTCACACTCCATTTAAATATTCTTAAAATTATCATAAAATTATATTATATGAATCTACTCTATGGTCAGTATGGTGAAACACATGATGATGAGGTACTTTATCCTAGCAGCCACCTAACTTTCATAGATATAATTGGAAATGTCAGATTGCCCGGAAGTTAAGTCCTAGAAGCTAACCTAAATGAAACAAGTTGAATTGTTTTCTTTTAATAAATCCTATTTTTGTTTAAAATACAAGAAAGTTGTTGTTTAATTAAGCACGAGTGACCCAGGATGAAGGATCATAAATGCATCTAACGCCATAAATGCAATAATATTTAGATTTCATTCCTTTTAAAACATCCAACACGTTACATTTGAAACATAATGAGATTGACCAAAACTCCAATTATTTTATTACTAGTTGCGAGTTTGAGTTTTTCTAATGACATTTGAGGAAGGTAAACGTAAATTATTTTATCATCGTTTCTAATTTTAAAATGATAATGAACCTGTGATTTTGTTATAATTTTTTTAAAAAATAAATTTTTAAGGAAAACTTCAAATGAAAAATCTGTTTGAATAGTTTATTTTAAAATGTCATTTTAAGTATTTCATCATTTAGTTATAATTTTTTTTATACTAAAATATTGAAAAAATCTCTAAAAAAAAACTATTTCAAATAGCTTTTTATAAAAAATCATTTTTGAAAGATGACATTTTGAAAAAATATGCAATTTTTACTATGTAAAATCTCGAACAATGAATATTCAAGTTAGTGAATGTCAAAATCTCTTTTTTAACTTATATCAAATGAGTTTGAAATAACTTTTATTATTTTTGAGTAAATTTTAAAAAAAAATCCATTTTTAAAAATACAAAGAAAAATCCATTTCTTTATAATCTAAAACAAACAGGCCAAGTCTATCTTGATCACATTCTCCTTATCTTAAATTTTTTAGTTAAAATTTTATTTGAGGTCATGTGTTTTAATTTCAAACAACAATTTCGTTTTTTTATATATTTTTATGTCTTTATAGTTCTTTTGATATGTCTATGAATTTTTAAACTTTAAATTTAAGATTAATATGAAATAAAAGTAAAAAACTATTTGAAGATTAAAAGCTCATAAGACAATAATTAAGAGATTGACCATCAAATATTAGTTTATTTTTATCTCTCAGGCGACGCCAATAATAAAAAAAAACAAGTTGATCCTGCTTCAACAAACATTGACAAGTGGCAAATAAAGATAAAGGTGACTCCTATATTTTTAGAGGTGACATCAACCTTCACCTTAGTAAGTCTAATATAAATCGATAGAATCCACTTAATTTCATTCAATAAAAGAATAAATTTTACTACTTCTGCTTCTTTTTTAATTATCACTTTTTGATATTTTACACAAACCAAAACAATCAATTCAACGTTACTATTTTTGATAGAATTGTTTTACTTTTACTATAATGGTTATATTAATTTAATATTTCATTTTATATGTTTCTCTCTCCGCAATAAATATCTACGAGTAATATTGATAAAACAACATTTAATTATACAATAAATTTTAAAAGTGACATCTAAAAAGAATGAATTTTGAAAACAGAACCTTATAAAGAGTGTAGTAGTATTGTTCATATTTTTTATTTATTAAAACATGTCTTTACTAGTTTTTTTATAGAATAAGTTTTAGATGAGTTCTGTCAAAAAAAATAAAAAATTAGATGAGTTAGATTTAGGTGGCTTAGGAGGGTCTAGATACATCTCAAAGTTAAACAAGTGCTAACAAATATGTTTACAAATCACTCATCAGTAAAGTTTTCACGTTAGCAACGGTTGTTAACCCCACAACTTTATCGATAAGTCAACTCTTTATCAATTAAGTTAATATTTATTTGCGACTTTAAAATTAATCATTGATGTCAAGATTTCCTTTGTTATGGATTCATTAACTCCAAATCTCACACTAATAAAATTTAGATGAGTGCGGCAAGTATCCATGACAACCAATAACCAAAATAACCACAAACAACAACAACAACAAATCTAGATCTAATCTAGCAACCAAGTGTAAAGCAAAATCATAATCGAATAAAAGAATAAACAAGAAAAAAAACGGTAGAGAAAAGTGAACAACACCAAAGAATTGTTTATTCAGTTCGGTCCAACAATGACATACTATGGGGAGAAAGATCCACTTCACAGTCAATGAGTTCTTTACAAAGAGATACAAAATAGTTACAAAAAATAGCTTCAACGAACTCTCCAAGAACAAACTTAATTTCTACCCTTTTCGTAGTCTCTTCCCATGAACAAGAGACACAATGATTTTACTTACTCAAGATGTTTACAAATGACTCTTCACTCATGTGTTTCCCAATCCCATGAATTTCTCCCCAAAAGGCACCGACTCTTTTCCAAGAGCCCTCTCTTTTAGTTCTCCAAGATTCATATCTGTACACTTTAAATTTCACTCAAAGACCCTCAACCTTTAGTTCTAAGTTCCCCAAAAGTCTCATCTTTTGGTTTCCATGAGATTCACAAGCCCTATCAACAAATGGATTAAAAAATGTTTATACAATGTTCAAATCCAGGTAAAATCATGTCACAATTTGCCTAAATCATGCCAATAATGAAGCTCATACACAATATTGTTCTGCATCCTTATCTAAAAATCGTGTTACGATTTTTACCATCGTGTCACGGTTATGTTATGCTTCCATAAACACACTCACATTCTACTTAAAAATCGTAGTACGATTTTCAAATTGTATCACGATATCACACTACCAGAACACATCAAATTTTGAGTCAATTCAATATCCTTGATGAACATGTACATTGTACATGCTCTTTTAATTTTGATAAGCAACAACCATGTCTTCGCAAATGCTACTCCCTCCATTTCTAAATATAAGCAAATTTTAATTTTTAGGTTCATTCAATTAATGATGTATTATGAACCACATACATCATTAATTGAATGAATTTAAAAGTAAAATTTACTTATATTTAAAAATGGAGGGAGTATTATATTTAGAAACAGAGGTAGCAATAAACATATAAGTTTCCACGCTGAACTGAGTAGTAATTTGTTCCGAATTTGAGTTCTACTACATATGACGTAGTTAAAATTAATTAAAAATAGAAGTAATGATTGAGAAGTGTAGCATCCAAATTCAGTTTATTGGGGTTGCTCGTGTGAATATCCAATTATACGCAGTCAATCATCAAAATTTTACTATCTTTCTTTATTAGAAAAACAAATTATATTTATTGACCAATAAAAGAAAGAAAGAAAAATATTATTTTGATCTTTCAAGTTGCAAGGGTTGCACAATTTATTTGAGAGAAAAAAGGTTGGATACGTTAATGCTTTGAATTCGTAAAATAATAGACATTGAGGGATCTCACTTAATTTAGTCATTTTTTATGTATTTAGCAAGAGAGGATTTAAAACAACACAAGTCTTTTGTATAGATGTTTTACTAATGAAAAAAAGCTTTTGGTTAAAGACAATTTGCATCGATTATTACGGTCTTATAGTATTTGTATAAATGATAACATTTTTTTTTTAAATATGTTTTTGGTCCCTACAAATATACCAAACTTTTTGTTTTGGTCTCTTTAAAATTTTCCTTCAACTTTTAGTCTCTATAAAATTTTCAATCACTACTTTCGGTCCCTATTTCAAAGTTAATTTTTGTATTCTTTTAACCGCAAAAAATATAAAAATTCATATTTAATTTATGTTTTGATAAAAAAAATCTAATTTTTTTTAGATGAGATTCTTATAATATTATACATTTTTCTGCAAACTTTCATTAAAAAATATGAATTCTACAAATGAGTTTACTTTAAAAGAGGGACCAAAACTGAGTATGGAAAACTTTTAAAGGACTAAAAGTTGAAGAAAAAATTTAGAGGGACTAAAACAAAAAGTTGACATATTTATAAGGATCAAAAACATATTTAACCCTAATTTTTTTAAATACATAATTTATTTTTGTTTCATTTATCCCTAAATATATAAATTAAATTACCAACAATAGATTAGTCTATAAGTGATAAGAGATTTGAACCCCTTAAATAACCAGTTGAACCCCCAAACGTGTCCTTTGACGAAGACTAATCACTACTAATTTCATATTTATAACATAGTAATCTCAAAAAAAACTGCTGCTCCAAACTAAAATCAAATATTCCAAATATATAGTAGATCAATGTAAAACAAACAAGAATGAACAATATATCAAATATATAGAAACAACATCAACGTTTGAATTTTGCTAAAGCCTAAATAATAGCATAAATTCCCCTGACAAAAACTAATAGTTTTTTAGTCGTTTGTCGATTTTATTTAGAGAAAATGTTAGATCACGAATGGTGCTGAAAGCACATGTGTTTGATCAAGGGTGGCCCTCATCATGGCCCGAGGGGATGACAACTCAGCCCACCAAAATTTTATTTTTTTTACCTATACATTCCTATATATAATATTATTTAAATAATGTAAAATATTTATTAACAAAGTTACAGGGGCATTGCAAAGTCAGAAATAAATGCATGTGATTAAATAAAATAGTGAATAAAATCAATTAATTACATGCACAATTGGGACACTAAAAATCCGACTCTTAAATTTTTCATTTATTGTGTAAAATATGCTATCTTTAGTTACTAAATTTTTAAGTGTTGAGTGTGAACTTTGAAGCATGTATCCTAGTTTAGAATCATTTAGTTCACATTTCAAAGATTCATACTCATGTTTCTTTTGCACAGTGTCAAAATGAAAATATGTAATAATCTTCTTGTTCTTTTCTTTTATCCTTGGGTATTTTTTGTTATTTTTTATTTTTATAGAAGCACCATCTCATAATTCACCAAAGTCATCTAAATTCGAAGGACCGACCTGGTTTTGATCACGGATGGCTTGGGGAAGTTAGCTAATGCTAGAACATGAGCTGAAGTAATGTCTAACTTTCCATTTATCAAAAGCTTTTACGTAACTTCAATCATAAAATATAATAATTAATAAATCATCTATCTATTAATTATTATGACACACCAACATTCAATAATACACGAGGTATGGAGGTGGATCATTATGTAGATCTTCTTACAAACATTTGAAAAAAAATCTACAAAAACAATGATAAAGAAAATGGTTAACAAGTTTTTTTTTTTTGTCGAGTAACCTAGTGGCTTGAGCTCATACATAAATGTGGGGTGTCCAGGGTTCGAACTCCGGCCCCCTGCATATAATATATAATTTTTCTAACTTAAAAAAAAATATACAATTTTTCTTGTCTAGTTTTTCTAATATCTTTTAATTAAACTTTAAACAATTATACGCTAAATATTTTTTGTTAAGAAATTTAATCTTTGTTAAGAAAGTGCATAGCATTCTTGACATCCAGAAGAACCATTCAACAATGTTGAACATCTCTACTAGTTTCAGCCAAATGATGCTTCACTCTGTATGCACCTCCATTAAAAGAATACTCATAGAATTTACACTTCACCTTTCTTCTTTTTCCTCCTTCAATAGAAACAACATATTGCCATGTTGAAGCCATTACAAAAGGTATGTGAAAAACAGAGTTAAGGGAGGAAAAAAAACAAAAATAGAGCTATGGGTTATGGAGAAGAAAAGGAAAACAGGTTTAGGTGAGGGAAGAGAGTAAACAACTGTGAGAACTTTGCCGAAAAAGGGAACACGAACATCGTTCGTGAAACAGATACATGGTCGTCGTTCTTGGTTAAGGTTGTTTCGAAACACGGCGGAGGGAGAAAGGCAACGACGACCGTTTTGAATTAGAGGACGGAAGAACGAAGAAAGGGAACACAGAGGCTGTTTTTGGTTAGGGTTTTTTCGTGATGGGGAGAAGAGAAAAAATGAGGATCCGAGTCATAGGTATATATAGTGAACCGGGTTTAATTTCAACTCGACCCGGTTCGCAAAGCCCAATTTCAATTTTACCAGCCTAGCTCGTTTTTCATTACATTCATGTGTACATGAACTCAATCCTGACTGCAAAACGCACAAAATCGACCCAAAATAAGAACGGAGCATGCCGGCGAAGCTGTGGCACGTAGGATCAGACGATCCTACAACCCGACACTCATTTTTTACTACCTTGGGTTGTACTCTAAAAAAAGGGTTGTATTAAAAGATTAAAACGAAATATAATATATTTATAGTAGAAAAAAAATCTTGTTTTAAGATGTTTTTATTCCTATAGATACGTTATTTTCGTTTCTAATCTCTAACATGTGTGGTGTATTTGACAATGAGTGAAAAACATTTAAAGAATCATTACTTTAATCCTAAAACAATTATTATGTAGTTTTTGTGTCTATAAAGATCTCCATTAGAATGCACATCCAACAACTACATCAATAAAAAAAGTAACAAATGCAATCGTACAAAATTTTCTTTTTCTTTTTATCTTCATTTCTTTTTGTTATATACATTTCATCTTGATAATAATTCAACAAACCCTACCCTACCCTAAAACAAAAAATAATTTAGAAAGAAGAAGTATAATCTGCATAACTATAAAACTCACTAATACCAGAAGCAATCCAAAGACGTTGATTATAATCATCAACCATGTCATCAGGAACAAAACCTGTTCTACAAAGTGGACAAGTTTTCTGATCAAGATCAATCCAACGGTCGACACAATTTCGATGAAAAATATGTCGACAGTTCTTCAAACATCGGATCTCTTCTTCCTCGGAGAATTCAAACAAACAAACAGCACAGCAACAATCTTCTTCTGTGTCGGTGAGTTCGCCGTATTTTGTTGCCGGTAAAAACTCCCGGATCAGAAGTGCTGATACGGAGGGGTTTTTGCATGGTTCTGGCGTGGATGTAGCTTCTTCTCCGGTGTGGATGGTATCGGTTTCGAGGAAATCTGAGAGGCCGAGGAAGTGGAAGAGGAGGAAGACGAGGCTTCGGAGGAGGCCGAGGAGGGTTAAAGTGTGGAGGAATAGGTTTGGGAATAATACTTCGGCGTAGCCTACCGGAAAACCCATCGGAAAATGCGTGTAGAGAGAGAGAGAGAGATTGGGTGGTAGAGAGAGAAAGTGAGGGGAAGGGAAAGAGAAGGTTCGGTGTTAGGCAGTGAGTGTGGATTTTATAGCAACTCTCTTTTGGATTTTTGTGGGAAATAATTTAACTACTTTCCATCTCAAATATGGGTGCTGTATTATTTTATTTACGTAGATTAAACAAATTATAGTGGAAATAACAGTAACTCCAAAGACTTTATAAAAATACTCATATAATGGTAAAAACACGGATTTTGAAGTTAAGAGGTTTTGAATTTGAGTTTGAAATTTGAGTTTGAAGATAAATATAAATACATTTGTATGTATTCTTTAAGTTCGAAGTTTTTTATTTTTGAAGAAATTAAAATGGGATATATTAACAAAGACGATGTAAACTCATCAGTACAAGACGTACCTACGAGAACACCCTAATCAAAAAAGTGTCATACAAGGTATATACAAGACTATGGTCAGTCGAGGCCCAAACACCGCATAAGGTCCGACCACCAACTCTGAATGCCATACACAAACGTAGTGTTTTTAGCTTTTAGCCACCACAAAGAATGAAATTTTACTTTATCTAAAAGCTGTAAAATAGGCGTTTCTACGTTGTTAAAGATCCTATTATTACGTTCTCCCCATATCAGCCACACACAAAGAAGTCAAAGTAGTTAGAGAAACGAGCTACGAGACTTTGATGAACCTGTATAATGTATAAATTGGAAGAAGTGATCAATTAAATTGAGGGGGTGCACACCAGACACACCAATCCATGACCTGATATGCTGCCATAACGACCCGAAAACATCACAATGGAGAAACAAATGGGACGCTGACTCCGCATGACCGCAACCTGACACACATGTGTCTCCCTCGATCGGAATAATGTCGCACCTGTGAAGGTTGCTTCTAGTCGGCAACCTGTCTTTCAGCAGACGCCAAGCTACGATGGACACCTTCAAGGGAACCTGCTTATGCCACACTAGTTCTCTGGTTGCATCAAATGTGGAGGAGACCGAATCTGTCAGAATCTGATAGGCACCTCGCACCGTGTAACCATCATGAATGTCTGGATCCCACTGCCACCTGTCAATATTATTAGCCTGCACAGTAACACCATCAAGTAATTGTCTGCACACCTCCAACATTTCTTCTTCCCACGTCCACAACCTTCTCCTCCACCTCCACGCCTCACCCCCTTCCTCCCAACCTAACTCAAACATATCAGCCATAGAGATTAACTTATTTGTCGCTAAATCAAATAAACGACCAAACCTCCTACGTAAGGGAACATCTCCTAACCAATTATCACACCAAAAGAATGTGTTTTTGCCATCACCTAGGACTTTCGACACCCTCGCACCAAACCAGCCCCCATCATCTCCCACTTCCCCATCCCTAATCTTCGCTATCTCCCTCCACCAAGAAGAACCACTCCGGCCCCCAACCTCCAACCTCTCTGCCTCCTCACCATACCTCGCCACCAACACTCTATACCAAAAACAACCTCTGTCCTCCAACAACTGCCAACACCATTTACCTAACAGAGTAAGATTAAACTCCCTCAACCGTCTCACCCCCAACCCTCCACCCTCCTTTGATAAACAAACAGAGCTCCAAGCAATCCATGAAATTTTCCTATTATCCTTACTCCCTCCCAAAAAAAAAAAATTTAAACATAGATTCAAGAGAAGAGATTATACCTGACGGAGCCTTGAAGAAAGAAAGAGCATAGACAGGAAACGAGGTCAAGACAGACTTGAGAAGGACCAGACGACCCCCAAATGAGAGAAAGCGACTCTGCCACCCCGATAATCTAGATTTAATTACATTCATCACTGGTTCCCAAAAAGATAACCTCCGAGGATCACCACCAATCGAAAGACCAAGATACAAGAACATGATTTTACCAACCTTACAATTTAAAATGGACGCCGCCTCTATCAACCAAGAATCCCCAATATTAATGCCAACTACCAAACTCTTATGGAAATTCACTTTGAGACCTGACATCTCCGCAAACAGTGTCAACACCGCCCTTAAGGCTCGGACATTGGCCCAACTCTTCGTTCCCAACAGCAGCGTATCATCCGCAAACTGCAGATGGGACACCACTACCGAATTTGAAGTACCTACCTCATATCCCGTATACAAATTATTATCCATAACAGACTTCATCAATACATTCAAGCCCTCAACTGCTAATAAAAAAAGAAAAGGAGAAAGAGGGTCACCCTGACGCAGACCCCTCTTTAAAGGGAATTCACATGTTGGGTTTCCATTAACTAAAATAGAGGTCGTTGCTGTAGTTATACACTCCTTTATCCATTTTCTCCATAGCACCGGAAACGCCATTTTGTGCATGACTACATCCAGATACCACCAGTCAACCGAGTCGTACGCTTTTTCAAAGTCAACTTTAAAAAGCAATAACTCCTTCTTCGTTTTACGGGCCTCGTCAACCACCTCATTTGCTATAAGAATGTCATCTAACATTTGTCTGTCTTTCACAAAAGCTGACTGAGTATCAGATATTACCTTTCCAATAACCATTCGCAACCGATTAGCTAATACTTTTGACAAAATTTTATAGAGGCACCCCACCAAGGAAATAGGTCTGAAGTCATTTAGTCTTTGGGGGCTATCAACCTTAGGAATAAGAGCGATAAAAGTATTATTGATACCGCGAGCCAATTTTCCATTCCGGTGAAAATCTGAGATAAAATGCATAACATCACCTTTTAACTGTTCCCAAAAATCTTTTATGACGCCAAAATTTATTTAAGTTCGAAGTTATTCCTTGCTTTTGACAAAGACACAACCCCTCAGTCAATTAATTTACATTAGGAAAAAAAAATATTTTAGTCATATGAGGTTTTAAGTCATTCTTTTTCAACCTCAAATATGTTTCACCACCTTTTTAAGGTATTGTCAAATTTGAATGTAAATCCTTTATGATTTGTCCTTTATAAAAATTATCTTGTTAGATTGATGTATGTAAGTGTTGTTTATAAATTAATATTGGCATCAATTTACAAGAGATGTGGGACTTGAAGGTTTAGACGGAATACATTGTCGAGAAATTAGTTTGTGACAACAAAATGAGTACAAATTAATATCCATTTAAAAAAAAAAAAAAACCAGATGTAGTGGCAACAGTCTTAGTAACAATACCAACAGACTTCATCTATCATCTATGCACCACAAAATGGAGTAATGTGATCGTACATGTAATGCCTTATTAAAGAAAAGTCGTAGATGTAAGGGACCCAAATGAAGCAAGGTGGGACAAGTCCACTAAAAGACCCATAAATAGCATAGTATACAGAGGACAAAGAGAAATAGACAAATATGGTGCGTCGGTGATGAGAACCCTGGCCAACCAGCATGGCATCATGAATTGGTTAGGAGGCCATCACGGTTATGAAATTTGAAGTGGGTGAAAAGGATGCACCATTATACAAATAAGCATGTAGATTAATTGATAGTGGCAAACATTTGAGGTTTGATTGGAGTGTCACGTTTTGGATCTTCTTGGCCAAACCAAGACATCAATGACCCAAGTGTTAGTAAGCAAATAATTCACTTTAATTGAACTAATAATACTTTTTTCCTTGGAGGGAATTGAACTAATTGTATGTTTTAGTCTTTTTAGAGATGTAAGTAAATATAAAACGATTGACACTTAAATAATACATTTTGTTCCTGCCTACAGTAGTCTTGTCATGCATAGCCAGTCTCAAGCTTGTATAAAAGAGAGTGTAATAGTGTGAAAGTTATAGGTCATCGTCCGAAGCAAACACATTATATAGCTTAAGTACAATGTCAAATGAGCAAGAGTTACTTCATTGCCATCTGATTGCGGTGAAAAATAAACATGAATTCTCACATTTTCATGAAGGAGTGAGTGTGGGTAAATAAGTTAGTTCATGAGAGTATGATTCATTTTGTAACATGAAATATATACACTCTGAAGAAAAATTTGTGGAAATAGTGGTCACTATGGTTAGGGGGAGAAATAGTTTTATGTACGTAAAAGAAACGAAGTGGGTGGGTGAAAAGCAAAAGAATTAGATAGTTCAAGATTTAAGTTTTGGTCACTTGAAAAATTAGATCAAGAAATAAAGTAGGAATTATTGTTGATAAGGAGTGGAAGAAGGATATTCTGAATGTAAAAAGGATAGGAGATTGAGTCACAGCCCTAAAATTTGTAGTGAAACAAGACACACACCCTTAATATTACTAACGCTTACGCACCATAGGTAGGATTAAAATAGCACCTTAAAGTAATTTTTTTTGGAGGATTTAGAATACTTAATTCAGGATATACCGCTAGAAAAAATATTTGTAAGAGGGGATCTAAGCGGACATGTAGGGAGTGTATCGAGAAGTTTTAAGGGCTTGCATGACGGTATGGCCTATGGCAGGTTAATGTAGAGGGTAAATCCATCCTGATTTTTTTTCCGTCTTTTGATCATATATTATATCTAATATGTGCTTTATGAAAAGAGATGAGCAACTTATAACATACAAGAGTGATGTGAGATATTCTTTTATAGATTTCATCATATAGGAAATAAGACTGAAAATTTTGTTTGAACTGTAAAGTCATATTGGGAGAGAGCTTAACTATCCAACATAGAGTGTTTGTTATGGACGTAAGAGTTGAGAGGAGAGAAAATAGAAGAATCCACAATGGGGAATCAAGTGATGACATTTGAAGGGTGAAAAACAAAGAATTTTCCAACAAAATATTCTAGAGGGAGGTTTCATGAAGCTACAAGGAAGTGCAAATTATATGTGAGATAAGAAGACATATATGATTAGAAAAGTAGCAAAAGAAACGTTGGAAAGTCAATAGTTTTTGAATCAGGGATAAAGAATCTTAGCGGTGGAGTGGAAGTGTTCAAAGTAAATTTAGAATCAAAAGGAACTGTTTTAAACCTTGGTCTAAGTGTGAAAAATGTCGATTCTCTTAAAAAATTATATGAAAGCTAAGAAAGAGACCAAAGAGGTGGCGAATGAAGAAATAACTCAAACTTTTGACAGGTTATACATATCCTTAGGCTAAGAAAGATACTTAAGAAAGAAGGATCAAGATTATAACTACTATCGACAAATTCAAAAACATGAGGTAAAAGAAGAGTTGAAAATAATAGGTAATGACAAGGCAATTAGGTCAAACAATATATCTACTAAAGTGTGAATAAATGTTGGAGGTAGAGGCATTAGCTGGCTTACCAATCTTTTCCACGAAATTATGAGGTCAAATCAAATGATTAATGAGTGAATAAGAAGCGCTTTAATTATCACCTATAAGAACAATAGAGATATAATTTTTTTTTTTACAAATTACAGGTGATTAAACTTTTGAGTTATACCATCAAGTTATGAGAGAGTGATCAAATGAAGACTGTTAAAAGAGAAGTAAGTTACTCATAACCAGTTTGGTTTTATGACTAGGAGATCGATCACTAAATCAACCTAGTTAATACGAGATATGATGGAGTGATATCAAATGGATACAAAAAAATACATGCATCTAGTTTCCATGGATTTGGATAAGGCATATGATAGAGTTCCTAGATAGATTTTGTAAAAAACCCTTGAAAAGGAGTTATGATATCTTATATTCGAGCAAACAAGGTTATGTTTAAGGGGGTCTCGACTAAAACGAGGACACATAATGAAGACATCAGCGATTTTCCCAGAAAATAAGATTGCACCAATGTTCAACCCCGATCTCTTATCTTTTCACTTTAGTTTTTAATGTACTTATAAAAGACATCCAATAGCTAACATCAAGATGTATATTTTTTTGCAGAAGATATAGTCCTACTTAGAGTTTAGAGAGTCGATGGAGGACTTAAATGGGACGTTGGAGACTTGAAGGTGATCCTTAAGAACATATGACTTCCACCCGATCAAAAGAAAAACAAAGTATATTGAATGTGATTTTAGCGAAATACGAAGTATTTCTAACTTATAGGTAAATGATGGAAATCATATCATACAACAAGTCATACAATTTAAATATCTTGGATACATAGTATAATACAACAGAGAAACAAAAGGAGATGTAAACCATGAAATTCAAGTTGAATGGTTGAAAAGGAGAAGGACCTCGTGTGTTTTTGTGATACGAAAGTACCTCTCAAGTTGAAGGGAAAATTTTATCAGACAACTGTAAGATTGACGACGTTGTATGAGAAAAAGTATTAGGTTGTCAAGAACCAAGACGAGAATAAGCTAAGCGTAGCATATATGAGGATGTTATGTTAGATCTGTGGTAAGATTAGACAGAATAATATTAGTAATGACAACATTAGTGATAGTTGGGGTAACATCTTATCTTGAAAATATTGTAGAAACTAGTCTAAGGTATTTTGGGCATGTAGAGAGAAGACATGTAGATTCTATGGTAAGGAAAATAGATTAGATGGAAAGTAGTTAAATCACTAGAGACAGAAGAAGATCTAGAAAAATTATAAGAGAAGCTATTAGGACAGATTTACATATTAATGAGTTCGATAGAAATGAGGTATATGATGTTAGATCATTATGGCGTCGTTTAATCCATGTACCCTATCCACTTAATAAGATAATACTTGGTTGTTGTTGTTGGGCTAAATAATAAATTTGTGAAGGTAAAATTTGTGTGGTAAGATTAGACATAATAAGATTAATGACAACATTAGAGAGAGTTAGGGTAACATCTATAGTTGAAAAGATTGTAGAAACTAGTCTTAGGTGTTTTAGACTTGTAGAGAGAAAACATGTAAATTTTGTAGTAAGGAGAGTAGATCAAATAGAGAGTAGAAAAGACACCAGAGAAACAAGAAGATCTAGAAAAATTATAAGAGAAGCTATTAAGAAAGATCTGCAGATTAATGAATTGGATAGAAATGAGGTATATGATGAGATAATACTTGGTTGTTGTTGTTGTCGGACTAAATAATAAATTTCTGGAGATAAAGTGGATGTACTTTAATACATTCAAATTCGAGCAATGATCACACTTCATAATTGAGAGAGAGATGTCAAAACTAGAATGAAGAAACAATGCTTATATAAGTTAATGCATACTCATAGTATGGTAACTAAATCAACTACACAGTAAATATATTTAAAAACTAATTAATAGTGTTTTTTTTTAAGAAACTAATAGTGTATGCTAAAGGTTTCTTTTAGAGTAACCACCAAGAATAATTATTCTTTTATCCTCAAGGGTCCTATTATACTTTTGCCTGTGTGGTAGGGGTAATTTTTTTTTCATGAATGATGATTGATCCATAAAATTGAAAGAAAATGTCAATGTGATTTTTTTAATGTAAATAAAGATATTTATTCATTCAAATTGATAAAATATGTTATAATATAAATTCAAAGTCATTAAAAACAAAAAGAAGAAATTTGTGAACAATTTCACAACATTCATGTCTCAGGATCATATTCAAGTCACTAAATAGAGTTTCAACCTGACTACATTCAAGTCTATCTTAGAATCAAATCAATACTTTTATAATAGTGATGTTTACAAATATGACTATATTCAAGTAACTTAAATACTTATACATCTAAATCTCCAACGTGGATGATGTCAAAGTTATTGAGTGAAATATTTTCTAAGATAAATCAATACTATTATAGATTCTAAGCATTTGATTTAAAAGTGTAAGAATCTGATACTCATGTTTCCTTGGAATATTTCCGTTTATCTTAGTTTGCCAAAATCAAATACTTCCAAGATAAGAGTGTTGATTTTTTTGACAAAAAAAGTATTGATTTAAAAGTGGAATATTTTCCTTTATTATTATATTATAATAATAACGTGAATTATTTTAAAAAATATATAATGGACCCAATGCAAGAACAAGATGTTTAATCCTTGTCTCCGAATCTCATTTTCCATCAATCATGCTCGTTCACATGCTAAGGTAAGTGAGCTTCCACATCTTTGACTCTTGCTTTGGATCTTATAAATTCTCATTTCTTCTTTTGGTTCTTATGATTTGTAATTTTGTATAGTCCCCCTTCTTAACTCTCTCTCTCTGTAGATCCCAATTAATTTAATTATTCTATTGAAAAATATTATTTAGACAACAAAATTGTTGTAGGACAATGTATCTAAATACCACGTAGATACATTTTTATTATTAGATTAATAGTGTTTTACCTCCATGTAATATAGGTCATTTCCGGTTTTACCTCCTGTAAAATATTTTTTTGGGATTTCGTCTTTGTAATTTGAAGATTTTTGGTTTTGGACATTCGTGAATTTTGACTGTACAAAATCGAAGATGTGGCAGGGATAAACCGAAATTTGCTCAAATTACAAGGGGAGTAAACCTAAATTTGTTCAAATTACAGGGGGTGAAATTTTTCATGAAGGTCCAAAACCAAAAAATCTTCAAATTACAAGGATGAAATTCAAAAAAAATATTTTACAGGAGGGAAAACCGGAAATGACCAATATTACAGGGGGTAAAAACACTATTAACCCTTTATTTTTCAATTACTCCGTCATTTTTTATATCCAAATAACACTGATCTACTTCATTTGTATCATGGATTTTCAATGTGGTTTTTGATGTGGACTTTTCTTTGTTTCACATCCATTATTTTTTTTTAAAACTTTAGTGTCCCCATCTCATACTAGTGATTTAATGAAGTGCATGCTTGCATTATTATGATATAGAAATTGGTAAGTAACATAGAGCTATTGTGTAGTGAGAACTTGCACTCCTTGTACATGTTAGAAACTACTAGACCATCAACCAGTTTAGATGAATGTCATGATTGTCATATAGTATTTCATAATATTAAGAAGCATAGACGTTGGTACTGTACCATAACATAATATTTTCATGACATCGTTCTTGATACCGTAACGTAACATAATAGGTTAAGTATAGCGAGACAGGTTAACATTTATAAGTAAGATATTAGGTTAAGTATAGCGAGACGGGTTAACGGTTATTCCTTTCCATAAAAATAGCATATAATTAGGAACATAATTTTATTTTACTTTTTAGATAAACATTAAATGCAAAAGTGTGGAGGGACAAATTAGGTTAA